>ENA-OQBV01001157-OQBV01001157.1-human-gut-metagenome-genome-assembly--contig:-NODE-1157-length-13654-cov-4.134989_pt1 | contig 13654 bp, 11 predicted proteins | sample MGYA00242750_ERZ504559 | MGnify/ENA primary metagenome ERZ504559 (study PRJEB26092, sample SAMD00036230) | human gut metagenome | host: Homo sapiens | study: EMG produced TPA metagenomics assembly of...
TTTATTATACAGATTCTTTCATTTTATTTCATCCCATACCAAATAAGCAGAAACCAACCAATGATTTCAGTTCTTCTCCATTTCCTGGTTGTGCATCGGGTATACTTACAGTAAAAGTATGTTTACCAGCCTGTAGTTCTTTCAAAGGAATTTCCTCTGGAACAACGTCCGACCCAGGACACCAGTTCGAACGAGATAAATCAGAAGATGCTAAAGGTTCCTCTACCATTTTTGTCTTATATCCATCTTCACTAATATAAGCAGCAAGACGTTCTATAAGCCATACTCCCGTAGCTGGGTTAAAACGACGGAATGAAGCACAATCATCTCTCCATGGGATAAAACTATATACTTCTTTTCCATCTACCGAAAGAATATTCTTCTTTTGGACAAACTCATCACCCCGCTATGACCGCCATGACCAGTTACAATATATTTCAGACGTACATTCTTCGCATTTTTAGGAAGAACAAAATCAGCAGAAACAGATTTACGTGCAAAAATATCCGGATACGACTGTCCAATATAATATACCGTATTCATCAACGGTTCTACATGACGACGTATTAGTTTTTCACATGCAATCGGAGTTTCCTTAATATTCAGTTCCATACTGGCAATATATCCTTCTGCTGTCCAAGTATCATAAAAATACCAACATACACTTCACCTTTAAGCGCAGCATACAAGTCGGTAATATCCTGTTCCCACTGTACGCACTTCTCCCATTTAGGGATATATACAGGACGACGTTTGCTAGATAAAGAATCATCATTTTCACTATAATGTCCTACTCCAAACGGTGTCATAAAGCGCATCAATTCGATGGTAGGCAAATAGTTTTTTCCAGGTATTATACCAACCATATTTTCTAATTTCAGACTATCAACCTCAGGAAATTTATTTTTCCCTTGTGCTATACTCAACAAATTGACAGCCGAATTCTTAGGTAAAACAAAACAAGATCCAGATTTATCCCATCTGTCCCCATTCGATGCTACCGTAACCTTCAAACTAACTGTCACGTCTCTTTGATAATCAGGTATCTGGATTTTCTTCAAAATAATACGCCCATTCACTAAATGAATAATGCCATCACTATCTGCTTCCGAAAAGCTTGGATATGTATTAGGCAAAAAACGCACATTCGCATTATCAAATACCTGTAGGCTTAAGTTACCTTTAGCTGGCAGCTCCTTATGACTGGCTGCATTTACTGTTAATGTAAACAGCAGAGAAAAAAAGAATAAAGATTGTTCTCATGTCTATGTTAAATTCTAATGCTTTCAGATTAATAAAATTCGAGTTCTTATAAATCAAAGAACTCGAATTTTTTATTTATTCTTGTACGGTAATTGGTTCGCAAGTAAATTTGCTAAGATTGTCTACTACATAGCGTACATTTTCTTCCGGTACACTGATAGCGATACGAAAACTATGAGTAGTAGCCTCTACTGAAATATCTGTACCTGCCGGTAGAGTATTCAGTTCAGCAGCTGTCAGGCAGAAGCTTTCTTTTTCGCGCAAGTATCTTTTTTCTTTTGAATAAAAATCTTGCTGTGCATAAAACATTGCCCACAATAATTTGTATGCGGCCATATTATAAGGATATTTAAACGTATCAGTACCCTGTCCTATAACTTTATCTGAAAGATACAAGAATCCCCATCTGTCAGGCATATGCATATCAATTTTACCAGTTGGCATCCATACCCAGTTTTCTTCACGCTGTCCCGGTTTCAGCCACTGCACACGTGAAAAATTAATACGCCAATATTTTCCAGCTTCTCCAGGATTAGAGAAATTTACAGTCAATGCTTTATGAGGAATAGCCATCTCTACAGTCCATTGTTTGTCTTTATCTTTCGAGTTATTCAATGTCCCGTCACGATGTACAGCCAGTTGAAGTCCCGGACAATCCCACTGAATCATGAAATTTCCTCCAGAACGATAAGGCTTATCCAACATCAAATCAAATATAACAGCTTTTGCATTAGTTTCTATTTCAAAGTAATTCTGCCCGTCACAATCCGGATCGAGAAAAACTTCAAAATCATTGTCATGGTAAATAATTGTATCTCGCTGATTCAGCTTCGCCTTAATATCATCTTCCTGCAACGTAGCAGCAACATAAAGATACTTATCATCCCACAGCATTTTAGCAGAAGTATCATAACACGGCTTAGCAAGTCCTTCTCCACTTATATCTACAAAAGAAGAAGTGGGCTGTGCCTTCTGCCAGTCAGCTTCATTCAGTTTTCCATCTACCTTAATTTTTCCATCTACGCGATAACATACATACCCTGCGGGCAAAGTTAGCATACGCTTATACTTCGAATACAAATTTTGCGCCAGAAGTTGTCCTCCCATAGCCAACGCAAGCACACTACATACTAGTTGTTTTCTCATGGTTATTTTTATTAATTACTTTCAATTACTTGACCTGCTCCTCGATATAACTTAACCGGACCATCCAACAATACAGCAATTACCGTTATCTGTGGATCCAGTACGTGTTCTGGTACATCAATATATAAATTGCCAGGAACCTCGCTCCAGTAATTTTTGTTATACACTTTATAAGACAACATGGAGCCATTACCGACAACCCACACTCTATTAACTTTATTCATCAATCCCTTTACTTCGATAGGTCCATTAGGCTTATATGGTAAATAAAGATACAAGATATCTCCACCTTTATTTAAAGTTGTATATCCTTGGAAGTGCTCTGTCGGAATACCAGCACGAGTATCGTAGATAGCTTCTTTATGTTTTTTAGTCCAACGACCAAATTCTTTTAAAATAGCGACCTGCTCTTCAGGAATTGTACCATCTTCCTTCGGCCCAATATCAAGCAGCAGATTTCCACCCATACTCAGACAATCGACAAATGTACGCAATAGGATAAAAGGTGACTTATAGTTTGTATCTGTATGCTGATATCCCCAAGAATCATTCATAGTCATACAGAGCTCCCAATACTTATCTTCAGGACGAACAATAGGAACTCCCTGCTCGGGTGTAGCATAATCACCATATCCCTGAATACGTGAATTTATAATTACATTCTTATTATCAGATCTCAACAAATCAACGATACCTTTAGAGTTCCAAGCTTCTGCTGTTTGTTCCCAGTCTCCATCAAACCAATACAAATCAGGCTTCCAGGTTTTATTCAATTCACTCAGCTGTGCCATATTGAAATCTACAAAACGCTGCCACCTTACAGAATCATCTTTATAACGAACCTCCGTACGTGTCATATTTGGATAATCAGGATGCGACCAGTCCAGCAATGAATAGTAAAATCCCAGCTTCAATCCCTGCTTACGAACTTCCTTCACAAAAGGACTTATTAAATCACGTTTAGCTGGTGTACACTTTACAGTACTGAGTTCTCCCGCCTTTGTATCCCACAAAGCCATCCCATCATGATGCTTGGTTGTAATAACTGTATAGCGTGCACCACTCTCTTTTATTAAGTCAACCCATGCTTTAGGATCATATTTAGAAGCAGTAAATCCATCTTTCTGACTCATGTACTCCTCATAAGGCAGATACTTATTGAAGAAAGACCAACTTTCAGAAACTCCTTTTACAGAATAAATACCCCAATGGATGAAAATACCTAACTTGGCATTTGCAAACCACTCCATTCTTTTTTCCTTCTGTGCATCCAAAGAATTAGTAGATGCTTGCTGCGCCACTACAGGAGCCATTGTACTATAAAGAGCAGCGAACAAAATTGTAATAAGTTTTTTCGTCATTCTAATGAGTTTTAATAAATTGTTAACACAGAAAAATTATCAAGCATTTTACTATAAATTATATAAAATGACCAACAAAAGTCTATTTAGTATACATAAAAATTCAAATACTGACAAATATAATAATCACTAGCAGGTATATCAGCTTCTACCTTGATTCTTATACGAGTACCTAACGATGCTGATGAATAGACCTCCAAATGTGCCATTTTACTACTCTTATTAAAAAAACATAAATTTCCTCCTTCCACAACAGACCAACTAAAACTATACACACCAATATCTGGACTAGTCAAATAAATATTTATTTTATCACCAGGATGCACTCCAAATTCAGGTTCATGAGGTTTACTATCCACAAGATAAAATTCTTTTTGCACAGAATTTATAACACAATATCCATCAATAAGGTTTCCATAAGAATACTTTATCTTGCCAGACAATGCAAGTTTTTCCGCCAAACAATCCGTACCAGCATAATGCTGAGGAGTTTCATTTCTGCTATCTCTACTAACAGAATATACATGAGATTCCGATGCACTCACAAACGTATTCCTATCATTATCACCAACTAAGTTTACATGGCTATTCGTCCAGTAATATACATATTCATCATACAATCCACCAGTCATGGCAAAAGAATATTCATTTTTAGCACAGGCTGTAGATATGCAAATGTTAGGACTATTCTTAAAATAATCTATAAATCCTCCACTATTGCATTGTCCCATTACTATATTTGTAGCTTGAGTATTCACTGATTTCACTAACTCAGAAAATTCATTAGCGTATATATACATACCGTTCCATAAAACAAGATAAGATTCATTACGGGAAGAATCCAGTCCACCGTGGTCAATAGTATAAACAAATAGATAATCTTCTTCCGTTAATTTATCTGCCAATTGATTGAATACATTAATAACATTCGATTTTGTAGCAGCATAGTCAATATCAGCAATACCATCATCATCTAAGTCAACATTAGAAGAAGTACCAGAGCTGGTATCTATACCTGGATTTGTACCATCAGACATCAGCACATATATATTTGCAGGATTGTATCCATACTGGTTCACCAAAGTTTTATAAATAAAGGAGCAGTCATTCCAATACCTGATGTGATTGTTAAACTTATCTCCTCCTCCACTAATTATTACGGCATACAAATGCTCAGAAGAAGTAGACCTAGAATAGTTTTTCGGTATATCATGAACGATTGGCTTCCCTTCATATTCATTCCAAACATCTGCTTTATTCAGTAACTCCATTTGTTCCATGGAAGGCTTTGTTGGAAACATAGTCCTTTCATACACATATACTTTACCAATAGCATTTACAAAAATATATTTACAAGGATGTTCCCAGTTTGCTATTAAAGGCATTTCATCCACAAAGAATAACCACGAATCACAGTCTGGAGATATAATATCTTCGTTTCCCACTGATATTATTTTTGTATGTGCAGGAAGCATCTCTACTGTTCTGTAAATATCAATTTCGGTCATGGTTTATTTTTGAGATGCTCTTTTGCAAGTGTATAAGCATCATTTTTTGAAATAAGTAAGCCTGCTACCTCTGCTTTGTCTTTTTCCAGTTCATTACTACAAGCAATCATACTCAGCATTGCTGCTAACAACAAGGATATGTAAAAAAATTTTCATAGCTCTTATCTTTAAAATTAAACAAAAATTTGATATCTCGTACTCACTGACCTTATAATAAATGAAAATCTCCTTGTTTTAACCTTATTTTAATATAAAATGAGGTAAAACAAGGAGATTTCTTAATTTTTTTAGCTTGATAAATTTATATAATTATTTAATAGCCCCCATCGACCACCACAATGGAACCATAGTAGTATTAGCACCACCTAGCAATTCCAACGCGTGATTATATTCTGTTGGATTAGCATTATCAAGTGTCGTAGGATATCTCATACGTTGTGGATAATACTGCCATTTTTGTCCAGAAGTCCATGAGTCTGGCTTCCATTCAGTCATATCTGTACCAGTCATCATTTTTTTCGTTTGCCGGAATATCAAAGAACGGTAAACCAACACGTCGATAATCAGACCAACATTCTTGTACTAGATATGGCAATTGAGCTATATATTTTTTGGGTAAATATTTTAGACAAATGATCATTTAATTGACCGCCATATAATGTACGAGAACCATCAGGATATTGATATTGTACAGTCACATTTTTATTCGTATAGCCATCAATATACTGCATAGTTTCAGCAGAAGCTGGAGTTGTATGAGTGTATGCAACAGAAGTTCCAATACGATTATAAGTTTCAGATTTAATATAATCTTCGTAATATTCAGAAACGCCAAAATGTATAAAGCTTAACTCAATAGCTTTATTATAGGCTTCTTCAGCTGTAATACCTTTCACATCTCCAGAAGTAATCCATTGGCGTTCCAAAGCTTCTGCAATAAGAAAATATGTTTCCCATGGACCAAAATAAACCATTTTTTCCTCTGCATTTCTTGCCTGAGAACCCAAAATTGGATAATTATTCAAACGTGCACTACTACTATTAGCCAATTCATTTTTTGGACATAGAGGGAGAGAAACTTGTTGTTGTTCCTGCAGGTATACCATTCCAACAATATGTACCATCTATCTTAATTGTATCTTTATCATTTTCAAAAGATATTAATCCAAAAGTCCCTTTCAGTTTCTTTACTTCTGTATCGATATCAATCATATTATCAGCTTTTGAATCATAGGGCAGATAATACAACTTTAATGCACGAGGATCCAAATTTTCAGGAAGACCATCTAACCAATATCCCTTAGTTGGATTATCAGTATTCTGCACAAAATGTTTTTCAAAACGCTTTCCTAAATAATTCGCAGGTTTAATATATTTAGAATCAATATCAGGACGCTGAGTTTGAATAGAAATACCTCCCAAATTAGTCATCAAGTTAGCTAAAGTTCCTGACAAACAATGTTGATTATAAGATCTTGTATATGGTCCTGAGTAATCATCCCATCCATTATTCTGTACAATTTCCATAATATCAACATCTTCACTGATAGTCTTACTCAAATCAGAAACTGCATCCTTAAATTGTGCTATAGCCTTATTGTACATTTCAGAATCTTTATCTTTCAGATTACTTAAACGCATAGCCAAACGCATACGCAATGAATTTGCATATTTAACCCATTTTTTTGCATCATAACCAAAATAAGGATCACATTTAGCTTGATCTTCAGTTGGTTCAACTGTTATATCAATAGCTTTAACCGCATCCGATAATTCATCTAAAATATAATTGTATGTTTCCTTCTCACTACTATATACAGGGTTAAGTCCACCTGTTAAATCCTGAGGCAAAGCACAAGGACCAAAACAATCCGTAAACTGTCCTAACAAATATGCACGCCAAATACGAGCAAACTGCTTCATATTTGGATAAAACTTTTGATCGGCTATCTCAATTGTAGGACTTTCTGCAATTTGAACAGCTAATGTTGCATTATTAATAGAATAAGCAATTGCAGGATAGTAAAAGGAACTAATATAATCATCATCATAGTTACCTATAGACAAATGTTTTTTTTCTGTGATGAAACGCGCTCCTTCACCCCAATTATAGACATACACACGTTCACCTGTACTAGGATCCATTTGAATCTTGCTGAACGATTGATTCAATGCATAATACGATTTCACAGATCCTAATTCTGTCTTAGAGGGATCTGTATTCACCTCATCAAAGTCAGAACATGAAGTTAACCCCAAACTAATCAGGCCTAACCCCCAAAATAAATTATTAATCGTTTTCATGTAATATCCTTTTTTTGATTAGAAACCTAGAGTTACGTTAAACAAATAAGAACGTGATGTAGGAGAAGCGCAGTTCTCAAAACCAGTTGCATTTGTATTAGTAATAAATACAGCTTCTGGATCAATTCCATTCATATCACTATAAATCATCCATACATTATTAATGGAGAATCCCAATTTTAACTGTTGGAAAATAGTTTTCTTCAACATAGACGACGGGAAAGAATAATTCAAAGCAATATTACGCAAACGAATATTTGTTGCATCATAAATATTCGCTTCTCCAATACCTGTATTACCAGTACCTATAGCCTGCCAATAATCTTGTTGAGAAACTTTTATTGTACTAGGTGCATAGCTACCATCTTGTTGACGAATAACACCATCTACAACAAAATCTTCACGCATTCCACCAGGAGCTGTACATTCTGCACGACCAGCAATTTGTAATGCATAATTAGTATAAGAATAAATATCACCACCTAATCTACCATCAATTTGGAAGCTCAATGCAAAATTCTTATATCTAAAACTATTATTCCAACCTAACATGCAGTCTGCTTGTTGATCACCAATCTTTTCCGAAACACCTGTTGATTGAGGTAATCCCGCTTCATTCAATAAAAGTTTTCCATAATAAGGACTATTTTCATCTGTCACACGCATGAACTTAGTACCCCAAATTTCTCCATAGTTACCACCTTGAACCGCATAAACTTTCAATTCAGCAGCACCACCTAATTCATATTTATTAACTCCAGGAGCTAATTCAAGTACTTTATTATTATTCTTAGAAAAGTTTAACTGAGTATCCCAACTAAAATCTTTCGTTTCAATTGGTCGAGCATTAATCATCAATTCAACACCTGTATTTTGAATATTACCTGCATTAATTTTACGAGCCTTATACCCAGACATATAATCCATAGGTATATCCATTAGTTGGCGTTTTGCATTTGATTTATACCAAGCAAAATCAAAACCTAAACGGTTATTAAAGAACTTCAATTCAACTCCAGCCTCCCAAGAAGAAATCAACTCACTACGAACTGTTGAATCATAATAAGTTTCAAGAGGCTTACCGGTAGTATTACCATTAGGGTCTGAAGATATCTCATAATAATTATATAATTGATATGCATCCATATCATTACCTACCTGAGCAAAAGAAGCACGAACTTTAGCATATGTAAACCATGAAGGCATCATCTTACCTATTTTACCAACCATATCACTAATAATCCAAGAGGCAGAGATTGATGGATAAAAGAATGAACGATTTTCTTTACTTAAAGCTGAAGACCAATCATTTCTGAATGTTGCATCCAAAAATATCCAACCATCATAATTTATACCCAAAGTACCATATAATGAATTAATTTTCTTATGGTTATAAGTTTCCTTGAAATTACGATCATTTTTACTACTATTTAATAAATTAAATAGATTCGGCACAGTAAGCTTTGTCGCATCACCTTTCAGACCTGTAGACTTTCTCTCCATAAGATTACCACCAAAGGTCATTGTTCCACCAAACTTATTAATCAAATGATCTTTTTGAGCACTGATCAAAAAACTAAAGTTATTTTCGTAAAACTTCTTTTCTTCTAAACTATATTGACTATTTCCATTATTACGGTTACTTCCAGCATATAGTTTATTATTACTTTCGGTATTATACATATCGCTACCCGCCTTAATTTCAGCATTCAACCAGTCCGTAAACTTATACTTTAAAGATGCATTCATCAAGAAACGGTTACGTGTATCATGATTTGTATTATATAATTCCGCCCAATAAGGGTTCATACCGCTATTATTGTACCAATTAATTTTACCCTCATCTGTTAAAGGATTACTATAATCACGAATATCCATAGAAGAAGGTAATTGATAAATAGTACGGAACATATTTTGATCATTCGAACCTGTCATCGGACGATTATCTGCATTTGTATTAATATACTGAACCTTAGCATCCAAACTCCAACGATCATCTTTACCAAAAGTATAAAAGGCACGTAAAGTTAAGTTAGTACGATCCAAAGTTGCTCCTGGAATCTTACTAGAATCATCCATACGATTCAAAGAAGCATAAATTGAAGTTTTATCATACTGTTGAGAGAAAGAAATACTTTCAGTCAGATTTGTTCCTGTTTTAAAGAAAGAATCCACATTATCATAATACTGCATAATGCGCTTTTGTCCATTAAAAGTATACTCAGTTCCCATAGCAGGTCCCCAGCTATTAGAGGTTTCAGCATTGTACGAACCATTATCACCTTGTCCAAATGCCTTTTGCATCTTAGGATTCATAAAAATAGTTTCCGCTGAAACAGAACCAGAAATAGTAATACCTAATCCTTCACGTTTTGTTCCTTTTTTAGTCGTAATCAAGATAACACCATTACCTGCGCGAGATCCATAGAGAGCAGCAGCTGAAGCACCTTTCAAAACAGACATAGATTCTATATCTTCCGGATTGATATCGGAAAGACCATTACCCATATCCAATGAAGGATTATAAAAATCAGCATTATCAGCACCGGTAAAATTATCCATCGGAACACCGTCTACAACAATCAGCGGCTGGTTTGTACCTGTAACTGAATTTGCTCCACGCAACTGGATCTTAGAAGATCCACCAGGACCATTACTAGAACGAATAACCTGTACACCTGAAATTTTACCAGACAACGCATTAGCAAGATTTGTTTCACGAGCTTCAACCAAAGACTCACCCTTCACTTCTTGTATTGCATAACCCAAAGCTTTCTTTTCGCGTTTGATACCCAAAGCAGTTACTACAACTTCCTGAAGAACTTCCGTATCATCAGACATTTTTATAGTTCCGAAATCCGGAGTAGCAGGCAACTGTTGAGTTTTATAACCGATATAAGAAATCTCCAATGTAGCGCCAGAAGCTACCTGAAGAGTAAATTTACCATCTATATCGGTTATCGTACCATTAGTTGTACCAACTTCAAGAATACTTACACCAATCAACGGCTCACCTTGAGCATCGACAATTGTACCTTGAGTGGTAATTTTAGCTGATTGCTGTGAAATAGATGCATCCAATGATTTTTCTGGAGCAGCCCATACAGTTCCCCAGCCGGAAACCATCAGCAATAAAAACATTTGTGAAAACCTACTAATTCTCATAGATTTAACATTTAATAATTATATAATTAGAAACTTGTAGTTAAAAGGTCATTCATAAAGAATAAATAAAAACAAACAAAACATATCATTTTTCAATTAAAATGACAATAAAAATTTCATAATATTAGATTCCTTTTTATATATAGTAACATTCTTGTGGACAAAGATAATTATATTTTAAAAATTTTTATTAGCAACTATATAAAATATTTAACCACTTAAACATTATTAACAATACTAACTAATTTCCTAATACCACTATCATTATCAGTTATTTTACAAGAAGATAATCATAGTATTTATATATACTTCACTACTTATTTAGTTTCCATAGAGATACAAAATTTCACATAGCAATATTATGGCAAAAAAATTATTACAGAATATAAGTGTGCCACATTCCATGCCACTTATATATAATATAAAAGAAATTCAAAAAACAGAAAGCCGATATAAGTATTATCTTATACCGGCTTTCTATAAAAATATTTTTAAATATTAATCTTACTCTGTTTCATCCAGGCTATCAATAATTTTCAGCAAACGCTCACCTAATCCAATTGTGTAGCCATGTGATGTAAATACAATTCTATTAAAAGTATCACCTATTATAAATATAGGTAATTGAGTATTTGCTTCAAGTTCTAATGCTTCAAGGAGATTTTTTCTGAATAGAGCTATCTGGATCAATACCAAACACAACATGTTCAGGAAGTCCTGGAGCAGGTGCAGTCTGATACTTTTCATAAGCAGCACGAGTTGGGAACAAAAGAATCATTTTTCGTCCACAAGCATCAAATTCCTTTGCCTTGACAGCAATATCCTTCAATGTGTGATCCGTAGGTTCCTGTCCTACGCCCAAGATAGCAAGTACAAATAATCCACGTCCTGAAGTTTTCAGCACTGTAGTTTCTTGACCTGTGGCAGCATCTATAAACTTAGATTCAGAGTCAAAGTTACCAATCACCTTCACAGCTTCAGTATTATCACGCACAAGCAATTTTTCATTTGTCAGCTCACCTTTGCGAACATTGAAAAAAGAAACCTGCCCTAATACACCACCATCTGCCAGACGGCTTCCAGAAACCATTATATAATATCCTTCATCCAAAGAAGATGGTTCTTTAAACAAAGCACTCCATTTTGCAAAATCAGGATAATTCAATAATGTAAATCCTGCTCCATCAAATTTTGAGAGAGTAAAGTGACGAAGGTATTCCGGATCATTCAGCTGCGGTATAGGTGAATATGCTAATTGCAATTTACCTGTTTCAGAGACTCCAGATACTCCACTTTCAAAATCCAACTGAATATCTGAACCATTATTTTTATAGAATACATTTCCTGTAACTCCATCTATCCACGCTGGAATGCCTAACGAGCGTGCAACTGCAACAAAAAATATATCACGTGACACACGGTCGGCAATACGACTACGCCAAACTCCTTCGGGTGAAATAAAAGTTCCAACACAACACAACTCATCTCGAAGTGTAATATTCTTACGACACCATTCTGCCAAATTATTCGGATTTGCACGGAACATTTTGGCATCTTTTTTCGAAATCTCTTTCTGGAAGAAAGAACGATATGGAGTCAACATTTCGCCAGCTATACGCGGAGCTAATACCTTATCCGCATCCAAAGCCAGATCTGTATTATATAAGTGATCATCCAATATACTCTTAGGAGTATCACGTAAATCCTTATCTGAAAGCGTTGCTAACAATTGAAGTGCACGTGTGGCATAATTTTTTTTGGCAGCTTCACGCAAAAAAGCCATTATATCACCATAATTACCTCTTGAAGCAACAATATATTTATTGACATCCGCAGCCTTATACCCAGTTTCTGATGCAAATTGTTCGATAGCTGAAGCATTTTGGGAAAGATGCAACATAAGCATTTCTAATAGAATCTTCGCGATTGAAACGAATATCATTTTTAGCGCGCTGCTCAGGAGTAACTTCCGGTATGTTCGGTTTTACGGGAGGAGGTACTAGATCTACAGGAAACGAAAACTCTTCACCTATACGGTGACTAAGTTCTATAGCGACCTCACGTTCTTTTCCAAATGTTACTTTCTTAATACCAAACTGGTCACCTTTCGTTACGAGCACCATCATGTCTCCCAGACCAGCAGACAAGCTAGCCTTACCATCCTTCTCTGTTGTAAGAGTATGAACAGTAAAGAATTCTGCATAATTATAGACCTTAAACTGTACACATGCACCTTCTACAGGTTTCTGTTGGTTATCAACAACCGTCACAGTAAGAGGAGCAAACTTAGCATAATTTCCTATAATATTAATCTCCGTATAATTCGCTGTACGGCGCATAACATCTTCTGGACCCTGATAATAGCCAAATACTTTTGTATGCATTAGCATACCACGACTGGCAGGAGCATTGAACCATCCCAAATCGAGAACAGGCTCAGGTTCGCAAGCTCCCAAGAAATGCCATTCACCATCAACCCATGCTTCTACCCATGCATGATTATCATCCGTATGAGCCCAGCGAGGAGTATAAACCTGACGGGCAGGAATGCCTACAGAACGAAGAGCAGCAACAAGAAAAGTAGATTCCTCACCACAACGTCCGTAAGCTGTCTTCACTGTAGCCAATGGCGCACTCGTACGAGCATCAGCCGGTTGGTAATTTACTTTTTCATGACACCAATGATTTACTTCAAGCACAGCATCGTGCATAGAAAGCCCTTTTAAACGGGGCATCAGTTCATCATGAAAAATCATGCGTGCACGATCCAGATTTTCATTATCCTAAAATCCGCAAGCAATCTCAATGGCAATCTCAATTGCAGTAAAGAGCTTGAACACTATGCATCATGATAGTATGAGCGTGAATTTTGTCCGATTTGTGCATACCTTCCCCTTACCCCACAAT
>ENA-OQBV01001158-OQBV01001158.1-human-gut-metagenome-genome-assembly--contig:-NODE-1158-length-13648-cov-3.179055_pt1 | contig 13648 bp, 14 predicted proteins | sample MGYA00242750_ERZ504559 | MGnify/ENA primary metagenome ERZ504559 (study PRJEB26092, sample SAMD00036230) | human gut metagenome | host: Homo sapiens | study: EMG produced TPA metagenomics assembly of...
CCGTCCAACTTTTTTATTTTTTATCATCGCGCGAACGCGCCCGGTTTAGTCGGTGCCCTTCTTCCGTTGTAAGCCTTCCCAAAATTTCAAGGGTATCGGGGTACGGGGGGCTTACCACCGTTCCTCGTTCACCTGTTTTTTCTTTCTGTTCCCAAATCTGCCGTGTATTTCATCATGGCAGCGGTGGCACAGTGGCAACAGGTTCGGATGTTCTACTCCGTGATAGAAGTATGTCCTGCTCAGTGCCAGCTCCGGATGTGAACGGACATATTGAACATGATGGACTTCGTCTACCGGTCTGATGATTCCTTTCTGTTTGCATTTCACACATTCATTGTGCGCTTCGCGAACCACCTGCTGTCGAAGTTCCAGCCACTCCTTGCTTTTATAGAACTGGTACAGTTTATTCTCCTGTATCAATTCACGGATCCATGCTGTCAATTCTTTCTGTGTCATGTCTTTCCCACCGCCACATGTATCGTCCGGATGATTTCTTCTCCTGCAATTTGAAAATAAAAACGAATCTCATGCAGTCCGGTAGTAGATGCCTGCATAGTACAAGGCAGAACATGATCATCTATTTCACATGTTCCCTCTGCTTCTTTTTCATTAGTATCACAATTCCAGACTTCATACCTAGCACTGGTAATTTCAAAGGGCAGATTATCCTCGGATTTTACGGACAGATACAGTTTTCTTTTCTCACCCTGATACATTCTCAGTATTGCCAACAGATGTCACGCTCCCCTCCAGTTTTTCCAGTATAACCTTAAAATCTCTCATGCTTCCCTGTGCTGAATAGTCCAGCATTTTTATTTCATACCGGAGTTTTTCTAGATCAACCGTGTACAGGATTGTTGCCATGTATGCCTGATTACCAGCTTCATCCACAGCGTAGAGAGCGACGATATACTCGCCACTCTCCATAAATGGGACGGTTGCTTTCCAGATGTTTCCATCTGTTTTATTGAAGACAATCCTGCTGTCTCCAAGCATGCCCCATACCTGTGTGATCATTTAGTCGCTGACCTCTACAGCAATGATGTATGTTTTTCCTGCATCTACCGGGTTCGGTGTCATTGTTACAGACTTGATAACCGGAGCCTTTGTATCCAGAGTTACGGTTCTGGTTACAGTTGTGGTCTTTCCAGCTTTGTCCTTTGCAATGATCGTAATAGTATTGCTGCCCTCTGTCAGTGTTACATCCTTGCTGAATGAGCCGTCTGATGCGACTGTTACAGTTGTACCATTGACAGTTACTGTTACCGGTTTGCTTGTAGCATCGTCTGTAGTACCTGTTACGGTTACTGTAGATTTGTTTGTTACAAGTCCTGCTACCGGTGCAGAGATAGACAATGTCGGCGGAATTGTGTCGACAGTAAATGTTACAGATTTCTGTGCTGCTGCATTTCCATCATAATCACTTGCATCAAGTTTGATTGTGTGACTACCATCAGATAATGCTGTTGCCGGTGTGTATGTACACTGATATCCTCCAGTGATCGCCGTTTTAGCAATTGAATCTCCTGTTATTTTTGTTCCACTATCAATCGTAATTCCAATCGTTGCCGGATTAACTCCTGAATCTGTATCTGTTACCTTCCAAGTAATCGTTGGTTTATTATTCGTTAAGTATGTTCCAGCTGTCGGTGCTGTTATGGCAATAATAGGTGCAACTTTTTCTTTTACTTGTAAACGTAAAGATGTTCCAAGAGTTGCATCTGCTGCATCTTTTGTTGTTATGTTTCCTGCAACGTCGGTTGCTTTTACTGTTACTCCGTAATAATGTCCGGATTGATTGTACGAGCTCTTAGACGGAGCTGTTACCGTAGCTTCATACTTTCCACTTGTACTGTTAAGTGTTAACGTATACGTTTGACCGTTAATAGTCGCTTGTACTGTTTTTACAGCCATATCTTTTTCTCCTTTTTCTCTGTTTTTACTCAATAGCACAACTAAATTCTGATACAAAAAGCATAATACAGTTTTTAGGCAATATGACCACACCTGATAACTCAGAAGGTATCATTCATGCCAATTGGCCCGATAACATGGTGCCAGTAGCTGTAAGAGTGAAAAAGTATGATCAATGGCGTTATAACGTATTAGGCATGGCATTGTATGGAAAAGAATTATATTTGATAGAAATCCCTTCTGCATATCAAGGATGTCCTTGTGAAGTTATATGCTATAAGTCAAATTAAAATATTTTAATTCCATAGGAAGTTTTCTTTGATCCATACAAGATCACAGCCAATTTTTTTGTTTTGTGGATAACTATTATTTGAGACTGTTTCAAGTTTTGTGTAAACACAAAAAACTGATATAAGATTAATCAATAGTTATGAGGGTTATGAGTCAAATTTTGACTCATAGCCCTTATCTGCATTATACAAAAGATTTTAGGCATGTCAAATAAACCTGTCTAAAAACACAGATTTTTAATACATATATTTTTCTAATCGTTCTTCAAAAAATATATCTAATTGTGCACGGATCTGGCTCCAGTCTCTTCTGCGACCAGTCCATTTTTTTGTGATGTCCATCGTTGCCAAATAAAGCATTTTTAATAAGCTGTCATCAGTTGGAAATACAGTTTTGCTTTTTGTCACTTTTCGCAACTGACGATTGAATCCTTCGATGGCATTTGTTGTATAAATAAGTTTTCTAACCTGTTCTGGATATTTAAAATAAGTAGCCAGTGTTGCCCAGCGTTCGCTCCATGATTTATAGATTTTTGGATATTTTGAGTTCCACTTTTCTCCGAAATCTTCAAGATTTTCTAAAGCGATCTCTTCCGTTGGTGCAGCATAGACTGCCTTTAGGTCAGCCATTACTTTTCGATTGTCTTTATAAGATACATATCTTGTGGTATTTCGTATCTGATGAATGATGCACTGTTGTATCTCTGTCTGTGGAAATACAGCTTCGATTGCCTGTGGAAATCCTGTCAGTCCATCCACACATGTGATCAGAATATCTTCAACGCCACGATTTTTCAGCCCATTGATGATAGAAAGCCAAAATTTAGCACTTTCATTATCACCCACATACATTCCAAGGACTTCTTTTTTACCATCCATGTTGACCCCAAGAGCGATATAAACAGCACGTTTTACAATTCGGCCTTCACTTCGCACATGATAGTGGATTGCATCCATATAAACAACTGCATAGACTTCTTCCAAAGGTCTTTCCTGCCATTCTTTTACGATCGGAAGGATCTTATCTGTAATTCTGCTGATCGTACTGTCTGATATATCAATGTCGTAGAGTTCTTTCATGTGAGATTCAATATCTCCGGTCGTCATGCCTTTTGCATACATGGAGAGAATCTTTTCCTCCATGTCCTGGGTAACAGTATTCTGATATTTTTTGATTAATCTGGGTTCATATTCGCCATTACGATCACGAGGAACAGCGATTTCCATATCCCCATAACTGGTATGCATGGTTTTCCCAGAATGACCATTGCGACTGTTATTGGTATCTTTATTACGATAATCATATCTGGAATAGCCTAGTTCCTCATTAAGTTCTTCATCCAGAGCACCTTCAAGGATCACTGACATCATATCACGCATGATTGCATTAACATCTGTTCCATTTTTTACACTGATATCATTGTCCTTTAAATATCCTTGCATTAATTGTCTTAATGCTGCTTTTTGTGGTGTGTCTCCTTTTCTTCTTCCCATAAAAAAACCTCCAAACTGAGTAATATTATCTTACATCAGTTTGAAGGTTTACACAAACTTTGGGATACTCCCTCTTATTTTTTGAATTTTTATTTTTCATACTTATTATCTCCAAATTAAACCATTTACTGTATACTCACCACTATTCACATTTGCGCTTTCAAGATACTAATAGGATTTATCGTATTTCCATACTTCAATAACTCTAGTAAATCGTTAATTAGCTTTTGAACAAACAAATAATAACCGTATGAATATTGTATGTAATCATACGATCAACTTACATTTCGATTATTATAAATTAATTTTTATAACATTATACCGTAATCCTTTGTAGAATTTTGTCGAAAAATAGCATATTCTCACATAAAATAGTTCAAATTCAATTTTCCTTATCATTGAAACATTCCAATATTAATCAGTTACATTTCTACCTTGATTTTCTCAATTAACTTCACATCTGCAGGCAACCATTCCACTTCCCAAAGTTGTTCTTTTGTTAACCATCTTGCATCTTCATGTTCTCTCAGTACAAGATTTCCTTCCACAATTTCACACAAAAAACATTCCATATAAAGATGAAATGTAGGATAATCATATTCTATTATATCAATAAGTTTTCCCACTTTTATCTCTGTTTCCAATTCCTCCATAATTTCACGTTTTAATGCATCCTGAGGTGTTTCTCCACTTTCGATCTTTCCCCCGGGAAATTCCCAACCACCTTTGAGATCTCCATAACCTCTCTGTGTTGCAAATATCTTATCTCTATCTCTAATAACTGCTGCTACTACCTTGATTGTTTTCATTTTATTTTCCTCTTTTATTCACTCGTAATATATTTATATAAATCTTCTCTAATCGGTATATCTAAATTCCAAAGAATCTCAACTGCTATTTTATCTGTATTAGGCATTACAATTTCTCGAGCTTGTCCATCTGTTGTCATCTCTCCCAAATAATAAAATTCTTTTGATCCTTTATCTTTATCTTTTGTGTTTTTGCAAACAAATAATAGAACTTTAATCCCTCTTTCTTTTGCATGAAGAAAAGTTTGAACATCTTTTGATTTCAAATCTTTCCCATTTTTAGAAATACCAATTAATTGATTTTGATTCACAAAATGATCCTTATATTTTATTGTATCACTAATATTATCTGCTTTATCATAAACAATAAATACCGGTAGTGTTTTTGTTTTTTATTATATTTATATCCACCAATATTTATTGGAACTTCATTCTTTTCCCACTCTAAAAGGCGACATACATCTTCATATGTGTATTTTTGATACAAAACTAAATTCGTGTCTTGATATCTATTATTATAATTGCATTTATATCTTAACTTTCCAAATTGAATTAAATCTACTAAAATATCAACAAACAATGAGTTTTCTAACATTTTTTCAAACGATTTACTAACCCCATACTCCATATCTTTTGATTCCAAATTCTGAGCATATGTGGCTACTCTCATTTTCATTTTCTCATTAATAGGATCTGTTTGTTGTTCTTCAAATATTTCCGGTTCCATAAAAATACATCCTCTATATGTTTTTTTATCCGAACCGGTTTGAAATTTATTTGTCATTACATTTATTATATTTGTGATTCCATTACTATTTAATATTATCCCGTACTTCTCTTTTAAATTATTTTGCAATCTTGTAATTAATCCATGTTTATGATTAATCATTAAAGACAATAATTCTAATTCATGTATCCTTTTTCCATTTGTAATTTTCTTTGAAATAAATTCTATAATTTTTTTCTCTTGATCATTTAAACGTATCCTATAGTCTTTTTCATATTTAACTAAAAATTCGTAATATGAAGCAAAATTTTTATTATTAAAAAATCTACATGCGTCCATTTCACCATATTCCTCAAATTCTATTAATTTTGGAATATGTCCCAATTTATTTTCAAGTTAAAATAATTTTCCTTAATCATTTTTAAATCACTAAAATTAGCAGCATCAATCGCTTGATAAATCTGTTTTTTACTAATTTCATCAAAATGTATTGTAGAACTACCTGGAATAATTCTGTTTCCTTCCATAATATAACGCCGTACATTATCCTTGTTATAACTACGATCCCCAGACAACGCAATCGGTATCATAAAATTATTCTTATAATTTCCAATAAAGTCAAGTATCACCACATATTCTTTATCTTCTGCTTTTCGAAGTCCTCGTCCTAATTGTTGGATAAATACAATCGGTGACTGTGTTGGTCTTAGCATAATTACCTGATTAATCTCTGGTACATCAACACCTTCACTGAAAATATCTACAGATAAAATATAATCTAACTCATTGATATCATCATTAACCAAACGTTCAATCGCATCTCTTCGAACTTCTTCTGAATCTACACCACTTAATGCTAATGTTCGCCAACCATGTTCATTAAATTTCTTTGATAATTCATTTGCTTCTTCAATTCTGCTGCAAAAAATCAGACCTTTTACTCGATTACCACTATAACCATAATATTCCGCCTGTTCCATCACATATTTTACACGTTCATCCGAGGTCAAAAATCTAAAATTTTGTAGCTTTTCTTCTTTTGTCAATTTGTTTCCATTGACCATTGTATCATCAATAATTTCTAAATCAGTAATTCCAAAATAATGAAATGGACATAATAAATCTTCTTCCATTGCTTTTTGCAATCGAATCTCGTATTGCAAATGTTGTGTTCAAAGATCTCATAAATATTACGACCTTCTATATGATCATCTCTTTTATCAGGTGTTGCTGTCATTCCCAGTGTAAATTGTGGAGTAAAATAATCCATAACCTTTTTATAACTATCTGCTGAGGTATGATGAGCTTCATCATAGATGCAACATTCAAAATGATCTCTTGCAAATCTTTCTAAATTTTCTTTTTTAGATAATGTCTGTACTGTTGCAAAAATAAAATCTGCATCATAATCATGATATTTACCAGTAACCAATCCTATTTTAACAGATGGTCCAAAAACTTTTTGATATGATTTTAATGCTTGTTCTGCGATTTGGTTTCTATGTACTAAGAATAAAACCTTCTGATATCCTAGCTCTCGAACAGCAAATGCCGATGCATAAGTCTTTCCAGTTCCTGTACTGGATAATAGCAAAGCCTTTTCTATTCCTTCTGATCTCATCTCCATAAGATTATTTATAAAAGCTAACTGCATCTTATTTGGTTTTAATTTATAGCTTTCAAAATCTACAATTTGTTCTTTTGCTGCTTGTCTTTGCTGTTTTTTGATGATTTGATTTTGTAAATATTGCTCTTTATAATCCTCAATGAATTCTTCATAATATTGACTATTTGGTGACATCCATAAATTCTTGAATTCATTTAAAATTTCTTTTGCAACTTCTCCTTGTTCTGTAGAAACAATCTTTGTATTCCATTCTCTATTTTCTGTAATCGCTTTTGATGTCATATTGGAACTTCCGATAATGATTCGATATAATTCATCTTCACGGAATATATATCCTTTTGTGTGAAATCCTCCAACCTCAGAATTTGTTCGAAACATTTTTAATTCAATATTTTTCAACTGGGCCAATCGATCTAATGCTTTAGGCTGACTAAATGTTAAATAATCTGTCGTAAGAATTTTCCCCGGAATTCCTTTTTGTTCTAGCTCTTTTAAAATCATAGATAGAGATTCAAACCCACTATCAGTAATAAATGCTACACTGATAAAGAACTCATCACATCGTTTTAATTCTTGTTCCAAAGAAACAAGAACTTTCTTTCCTTGTTTATGGTCGTTGTATATAAATTCTGGTCGATATGCTAAATTTGAATTATTAGATTGATTTATAAATGCAGTTGTTAAGCCTTCCATCAACTCATTGGATTTTGAATTCTCCATAAATATTTCCTCTCTTATTTCAAACTTTATTTTTATTATACTATGATTAACTAAGATATGCTACAAACTTATATTCAAAAAAATTGCCACCTAATATATAAGGATGACAATTTCCAGCTATTATGCATTTGAAATATTATATTATTATTTAATATATATTGAAATATTATATTTTAAAAAGATTTTATACAATGATAAAAAGTCAATTTCCTCCTTTTCTTCTTTTTCCTCATTAAACTGACCAGCCTTTCCACAAAAACTAATTACTCTCTCTTGGTCATCATCATACAAAAACTTTTCAATATTCTTTAGAAATCTTCTCTTAATAGTTAATCTTTCGATTTCTTTCATTATCTTTTCAATATCTTTTTTATCAAAAGAAGATAATTTATGAAAATGTATTTGATCTTTTTTTAAACTAATTTTTCCACTTGATTTTACTCTATTTTTCTCCACATCGTAATTCATATTATCTAATGACGCTACTTGTCGTATCATCAAATATTTCATATCCTCTAGCATTTGACTAGTTTGTTTGTTATATTTAGATGATTGATATATTGTATATAATGCAAATCCAGCACTTACGACTATTGATGCAATTCCCTCTATGCTCATTCATTTTCTCCTTTACATTTCTTATAAATTAATTATTAATCAAAGTATAAATCATTCTCTTCTATTTTGTCAATATTTTTCGAACATTCGTTCTTTTTTTAATAATAAAAAAGAACATACACCCTAAAATACAAGGATATATGCCCTTCAAATCTCACTAAAAAAATATCAAATTAACTCTAACAAAGAATCAATCAATTATTTCAACTGAGCAGCAACCTCAGCTGCAAAGTCTTCTTCTTTCTTTTCAATACCTTCACCAGTTTCAAAACGAACGAATCCTTTGATTGTAACATTAGCTCCGTTTGCTTTAGCAACCTGTTCTACGTATTTTCCAACTGCCTGTTTTCCGTCTTCAGCTTTAACATAAGCCTGATCTAACAGACATACTTCTTTTAATTCTTTGTTCAGACGTCCAACGATCATCTTTTCGATGATGTTTTCTGGTTTGTCTGGGTTTTCGTTCATAGCCTGAACTTTTAAGATTTCTGTTTCATGCTCGATGTAATCTTTAGAAACTTCATCTCTGCTTGTGTATTTTGGAGAAATAGCTGCAACCTGCATTGCTACGTTTTTAGCCATCTCTTTGATCTCGTCGTTAACTACGTCTGTAGCAACTTCTACTAATACACCGATCTTACCACCAGCGTGGATGTAAGATGCAACAAATCCGTCTGCTGCAGATACTTTAGCGAATCTACGGATGTTTAAGTTCTCTCCGATAACAGCGATCTTACCATCTAATGCTTCTTTTACAGTTTTTCCAGCTTCTGCTTTAGATTCTTCTGCTAAGAATCCTTCGATATCAGCTGCTTTTGTTGTAAGAGCCTGATCAGCTACTTCTGCTACATATGTTCTGAATGTATCATTCTTAGCTACGAAGTCTGTTTCAGAGTTAACTTCAACGATTGCTGCTTCTTTTGCATCTTCAGATACTGCTACTGCAACAAGTCCTTCAGCTGCGATACGTCCAGCTTTCTTTGCTGCTTTTGCAAGACCGTTTTCTCTTAAAAATTCAACTGCTGCGTCCATGTCTCCGTCTGTGTTTGTAAGAGCTTTCTTACAATCCATCATTCCGGCGCCAGTCATTTCTCTTAATTCTTTTACCATTGCTGCTGTGATAGCCATGATTCTTTTTCCTCCTAAATTGAAAGTGTGAATAAATTATTCAGCGTCTTCTGCAACTTCTTCAGAGTCTGCATCGATTCCCTGGTTTGCTTCGATAACTGCATCAGCCATAGCAGATGTGATCAGTTTTACTGCACGGATCGCATCATCGTTTCCTGGGATGATATAATCTAATTCTTCAGGATCGCTGTTTGTATCTGCGATTCCAACAAGAGGAATTCCTAAAGTATGTGCTTCCTGTACACAGATGCTTTCTTTCTTAGGGTCTACAACGAAAATCATGTCTGGAAGTCCACCCATTTCTTCGATTCCACCTAAGTTCTTCTGTAATTTGTCTTTTTCTTTGTTAAGTTCTAAAACTTCTCTCTTTGGAAGTACGTCAAATGTTCCGTCTTCTTCCATCTCTTTGATCTTTTTCAGTCTAGCGATTCTAGATTCGATTGTCTTGAAGTTAGTCATCATTCCACCTAACCATCTCTCGTTTACGTAGAACATTCCGCAACGTTCTGCTTCAGCCTGAATAGAATCCTGAGCCTGTTTCTTTGTTCCTACGAACAGAATCTTTCCACCCTGTGCTACACAATCTTTTACTGCGTTGTAAGCATCGTCAACCATTCCTACAGATTTCTGTAAGTCGATGATATGGATACCATTACGCTCTGTGTAGATGTATGGAGCCATTTTAGGGTTCCATCTTCTTGTCTGATGTCCGAAATGTACACCTGCTTCAAGTAACTGTTTCATTGAAATAACGCTCATTTTAAATCTCCTTTAGTTTTTGCTTCCGCTATTTTCATCGTTCTGACAAACCTCTTGGGCACTTACCAGAATTCCAATAGCGTGTTTATTTTTACCTATGACAGTATATCAAACCTTGTCCTTCTTTGCAAGAACTTTTTCTTTAATTCTAAAAGAATTAATCAAGCTTTGTGATCTCGTCAAATATAAAGTCATTCACTACTTTAATATATGTTCCCTTCATACCAGAGGATCTTGTCTCAACAACTCCAGCACTTTCTAGTTTCCTTAGTGCGTTTACGACAACAGATCTTGTGATCCCGAATCTATCTGCGATCTTACTTGCAACTAAGACTCCTTCATTGCCTTCTAATTCTTCTAAGATATGGATCACTGCTTTGTGTTCTGTGAAGGATAATGTACTGATCGCGGAATCAACGATTCCTTTCTTTCTTCGTTCCTGTTCCACTTCTTCGCTTACAGATCTTAACATTTCAAGTCCGACAACGGTTGTTCCATATTCCGCTAAGATAATATCATCAATGGAATAATTCTCTCTCTGGCGGTACATAAATAATGTTCCGAATCTCTCTCCTGCGATATCGATTGGTGCGATGATCGCATAGTAATCATCAACGTCTGACTCAAATCCAAGTGTGGAAAGGCTGACATTTTCATTGGTGGAAAGAATCGTTAATAGTCTTTCATTTAGTGAAAAATCAACATAATCTTTGACATTTCCTGAGATCAGCTGATGAAGCACTTCGATGTGGTCTGCTTCATTTTTACCTAAGACTTTCCTTTTTTACTGATGACAAGGACGTTTGAATTCATTACTTCTGTCAGGACTTTACAGATATCGTTAAATACAACTTTCTGTGAATTGTTATTATGAAGTAATTTATTGATCTTTCTTGTTTTATCTAGTAATTGTATACTACTCATCTATATTTTTTCTCCTTATTTTGACACTGACTCCCCGGAAGTCTCTTTCTCTTTTGCATCTTCTGGCATGCTACATACGAATCCACATTCCTTGCTAGAGCATACAAGCTTCTTACCTTTTTCGATCATATAGCTTCCGCATTTTTCACATTTGACTGTGGATGGTTTCTGCCATGACATAAAATCACATTCCGGATTATTTTCACATCCGTAATATTTTCTTCCTTTTTTCGTTTTCTTTAAGACAACTTCTCCGCCGCACATTGGGCATGGGATTCCGACTTTTTCAAAATGTGGTTTTGTATTTCTGCATTCTGGGAATCCAGGGCATGCAAGGAATTTCCCATATGGTCCGTACTTCACGACCATATTTCTTCCACATTCATCGCAGATAACGTCTGTGACTTCGTCTTCGATCTTGATCTTCTCTAATTCTTTTTCTGCATTCTTCACTGCGATCTCAAAGTCTGGGTAGAAGTTTTCAATGACAGATTTCCAATGGACTTTACCTTCTTCTACCATATCAAGCAGACCTTCCATCATCGCTGTGAAGTTCACATCGACAATACTTGCAAATGCTTTCTTCATCATGTTGTTGACTGCTTCTCCAAGCTCTGTGACGTATAAGTTCTTCTTTTCTTTGACAACATAACGTCTTGCTGTGATCGTTGAGATCGTTGGTGCGTAAGTACTTGGTCGTCCAATTCCAAACTCTTCTAGTGTCTTAACTAAAGATGCTTCTGTATAATGAGCTGGTGGCTGTGTAAAATGCTGTTTTGGTTCTAAATTATTCAATGTAAGTTTGGTATCTTCATCGATGGATTTTAACATTACATTTCCTTCGGATTTCTCATTGTTAATGTTATATACAGATAGGAATCCATCGAAGGCGATCTTGCTTGCGGATGCATTAAAACGATAATCTCCGGCAGCGATCTTTGCAGATGTATTCTCGTATTTGGCTGGTGCCATACGGCTTGCCATGAAACGGTTCCAGATCAGCTGGTATAAACGGAACTGATCTCTTGATAGTTCATCTTTGATGCTTGCTGGTGAGTTTGTCATGTAGGTTTGGTCGGATGGCTTCATGTGCATCCTGTACTTTCTTGTCGTCTTTCTTGGCAACAATTCCTGCTCCAACGAACTCGGCTCCATAAGCTTCTTTGATGTATTCTTTCGCTGCGGCATGGCTTCTACAGAGATGCGTGTGGAATCTGTACGTAAGTATGTGATCAGACCGACGGTTCCCTGTCCTTTGATATTGACACCTTCATATAACTGCTGTGCGATACGCATTGTTTTCTGTGGTGCGAAATTTAACTTGCTGGATGCATCCTGCTGAAGAGTACTTGTCGTAAATGGAAGTGGGCTCTTCTTTAATCGTTCTGTGACTTTCACTCCTTCGACGGTGAATTCTTTTCCTTTTAAATAGGATAAGATCTCATTCATCTCTTCTTCGCTGTGGATCTCGATCTTCTGTTCTTTATTGCCAATCAGTTTGGCTTCTAATGGCTTTTTGCTTCCTTTGACATCTAATAAGGCTTCTAAGGACCAGTATTCCTGTGGAATAAACAGATTGATCTCTTCTTCTCTGTCACAGATCAGGCGTAGAGCTACGGACTGAACTCGTCCAGCACTTAAACCTCGTTTGATCTTTGCCCAGAGGATCGGACTGATCTGGTATCCTACGATTCGGTCCAGAACACGTCTTGCCTGCTGTGCATCGACTAAATTCATATCAATGTCTCTTGCGTGTTTAATGGAGTCTTTGACAGCTGTTTTTGTGATCTCATTAAATGTGATTCGACTGTAGTTTTTGTTCTCCAGTTTTAATGCGTAATATAAATGCCATGAGATGGCTTCTCCTTCACGGTCCGGGTCAGTCGCGAGGTATACTTTGTCTGCTTTTTTTACCGCTTTACGAAGAGCTGCTAATACTTCACCCTTCCCACGGATCGTAATGTACTTTGGTTCAAAGTCATTCTCGATATCTATTCCTAAGGTACTCTTTGGCAGATCGCGAACATGCCCGTTGGACGCGATCACTTCGTAATTCCTGCCCAGGAACTTTTTGATTGTTTTGGCTTTCGCCGGTGATTCGACGATAACTAGATATTTTGGCATATAGTATTACCCCTTGTTTACATTTTTTTGATATATAAGTTCTGATGGATCTGTTTGATATATCCTTTCGCTTCTAATTGGAATAAAGCTTGGATCACTTCTTCATAAGAGTCTTGGGATGTACTTAAGATCTCATCAATATATTTCGGTTTCAAACTCAACATATCATACACCCTTTTTTCTGCCTTTGCAAGAGATTTTGCACTATGCTTTGGAAATTTTCGTGAAAATCCCGTGAATTCTGAAAATTCTGTTAAAATATCGTCGACATTTTCAACTAATTTTGCTCCTTGTTTGATCAATCCATGACACCCTTGACAATGTTTATCTGTGATCATTCCGGGAACTGCGAACACTTCTTTGTTCTGATCAAGCCCGCAATCCGCCGTGATCAGCGATCCGCTCCTTGCTCTGGCTTCTGTGACGAGGATTCCATCACTTAATCCACTGATGATTCGGTTCCTTTCTGGAAAATGCCATTTGAGCGGTTCACTGCCTGGCGGGTACTCAGAAA
>ENA-OQBV01001161-OQBV01001161.1-human-gut-metagenome-genome-assembly--contig:-NODE-1161-length-13598-cov-3.212902_pt1 | contig 13598 bp, 17 predicted proteins | sample MGYA00242750_ERZ504559 | MGnify/ENA primary metagenome ERZ504559 (study PRJEB26092, sample SAMD00036230) | human gut metagenome | host: Homo sapiens | study: EMG produced TPA metagenomics assembly of...
ATTCAGTTAATTTCTACTGTATCATCGGTGCCATCACTGCCGGTATCTTCGGTCTCACTGCTATCAAGATCCGTATCCGAAGTACCACTGTAATCATTGTCATCGACCACTTCACCTGAGCCACTGTCCGGATCTTCATAATTGCCTGCGTCTTCACCGGTTCCACCTGAAGTATCCGAGGTATCTACTCCATTGGCTTCACTATCCGTATTGCCGTCGTAAGAATTATCACCTGGATCATAAGTCGGCTCTTCCGTATAGGAATCTCCGTCCCCAGTATCGTCAGAACTCTCGGGCTCACTGCTGTAGCTGTCCTCTGTATAGATTGGAAAATCCGCATCAGCAGTTCCCTCTGATGTAGAATCTGTAACAGGCTCCGCCGCATTATTATCCGGAATAGCAGTAAGATGAGAAACCGTTCCATCCTTTGGGACGACGATATAGATTCCCAGCATCACGATACATAATGCCATGGCTAATCCGGCAATCTTCATTTCTTCCATATGTTTCATCGCTGATGATCTCCCTGTCGTTTTTTTGTATTATAGCACAGAATCACTCATATTTGTAAAACAGCCATGTATTTCTTTTGTTTTTCTGTAACAGTTCCCGAAATTTATTTCGCGATCATATAGACACACTTTCTCTGGGTGTTTATAATAAATAATCATATTTATTCATAACTTAAAGAAAGGCGTAACATTTTATGGGCGACTGCATTACCACATATACTGGAAAACATTTTGATCCGACACATCCGGACGAAGAGCTGATCTGCATTGAGGACATTGCACACGCACTTTCTCTTCTATGCCGCGGAAATGGTCATGTAAGGACTTTTTTCTCTGTAGGGCAGCACTGCATCCTTTGTGCCAAAGAAGCCGAAGCACGTGGCTATTCCGGCCGTCTTATACTGGCGTCCCTTCTTCACGATGCCAGCGAATGTTATATGTCCGATGTTCCAAGACCATTTAAGAAAAGTCTTCCTGAGTATCGGAAACAGGAGGAAGCTCTTTTAAACATTATCTATCAGAAATATCTGGGATCCGGACTTTCTGCCATAGAAGAGCAGAAGCTGAAGGAGATCGACAATGACCTGCTCTGGTATGACCTGAAATATCTTCTGAATGAAACACCGGACACTCCAAAACCGGTTGTCCATGTTCCGATCCAATACCGGCAATACCCTTTTTCACAGGTAGAAGAGGAATATCGGAACCTTTTTGATCAGCTGTCTGCAAAAATCTGTAAATAGATATAACAGACACACTTTATACAATTGAAAGAAGAACCCTATATGGAACGATTGATTTTTCATGTTGATGTAAACAGTGCTTTTCTTTCCTGGGAAGCAGCAAAAAGAGTAAAGATGGGACTTCCGGATCTGAGAGACATCCCTTCCTGTATTGGCGGAGACCCCAGTAAACGTACCGGCATCGTTTTCGCCAAGTCCATTCCTGCAAAAAAAATACGGAATCCAGACAGGAGAGCCTATGGCTATGGCTTTTCGCAAATGTCCGAATCTTGTGGCCGTTCCATCTGACTTTGAATTATACGATAAATGTTCCAGAGCCTTCAAAAAAATCTGTGGGTCCTATGCACCGGTAATGGAATCCTTTTCCATTGATGAGGTTTTTCTGGATATGACCGGAACCTCCTATATTTACCCGGATCCAGTGGCAACTGCCCATGAGCTGAAGGATAAGATCCGTACAGAACTCGGCTTTACCGTAAATATCGGCATCTCCACCAATAAACTTCTTGCAAAAATGGCCTCTGATTTCGAAAAGCCAGATAAGGTGCATACTTTATTTCCGGAAGAAATCCCTGTAAAAATGTGGCCTCTTCCAGTGAGAGAGCTTCTTTTTCTTGGCAGATCCTCTGAAAAAAAACTGCAGGACGCAGGGATCAGAACCATAGGCGATCTGGCTCATGAAAAAAAAGCAAAGATACAGGCACTTCTCGGTGAAAAAGCAGGACAGCAGTTATATCAGTATGCCCGTGGCCTTGATGACTCCCCTGTGAAAGCAAAACCTGATGAAGCAAAAGGATTCAGTCTGGAAACTACATTTAACGATGATCTGGTCTCACTGGAGCAGGCACTTCCGATCCTGCTGGAACAATGCGATATTCTGGCCGCCCGCATGCGCCGCAAAAAGAAAAAATGCACCTGCATTTCTGTAACCTTCCGTACCCTGGATTTTCGAAACAAATCTCATCAGACTAAACTGCCAAATGCCACCGATATCACAGAAGAGATTTACAGAAATGCCCAAAACCTCTTTCAGGAGTCCTGGATGAGACAGCCACTCCGGCTCCTGGGAGTATCACTGACCGGTCTTACGGATGATTCCTTTGAACAGCTGTCCTTTTTTGAGAATACTCACAAGAAGGAACGCCAGCAGAAACTGGATGCAGCACTGGATTCCATCCGTCTGAAGTACGGAAACGACAAGGTTACCCGGGCCAGTATCATGAACAGCACTGCCCGGATCGGAAGGAAAGCAAAAGCACAAATGGAAAATGAAAGAGAGCAGTAAGGCTTGATTAAAATTACCAGTTTTTTTCAAAAAGCCCTTGCAATTTTATTCACAATGCACTATAATTTGAAGCATATCAATAGCAATTTTATTCAAAATTATTATATGTGTCTAAGGAGGAAAACAGGATGGTTGAACTGATCGTAGGAAAGAAAGGCAAAGGAAAAACAAAAGTACTATTAGACAAAGTAAACGGAGCTGTTAAGGACGCCAACGGCAGTATTGTTTACTTAGACAAGAGCACCAAGCACATGTATGAGCTGAACAACAAGGTCCGCCTTATCGATGTTTCCGGATTTCCGGTTAAAAATGCGGACGAGTTTGTAGGATTTATCTGTGGTATCCTCTCTCAGGATCATGATCTGGAGCAGGTATATCTGGACAGCTTCCTTACAACAGCCAAGCTTGAAGGAAAGGATGCAACCGAAACACTGGATCAGTTAAGTGCCATCGGTGAGACCTTCAAAGTTTCCTTTATTATCAGTATGTCTCTGGATAAAGAAGAAGTTCCGGAAGCATATCAGGATAAAATTATCTGCGCATTATAATAAAATTGAATATGAACGTCCTATTTTGTACATAAAGCATAAAAGAACGTAAATTTTTAAAGGGATCTGTCCTCAGGACGGATCCCTTTTTAACTGTAGGAAACTTTGTTTATTCTTCATTTCTGTGGTATACTGAAGAGCAGAATAAACACACAGGAGCGTTTCATATGAATCATTTACTGGAAAAAATCAAACAAAAAAATGCATCCGCATTCACCCACAGCGGGAAATTTCACGCAGACGATGTTTTTTCTGCCGCTCTGCTTTTATATCTGAATCCCGAGATCACCATCACACGTGGAAACCAGGTTCCTGAAAACTATGAAGGTCTTGTTTTTGATATTGGCAGAGGACAGTATGATCATCATCAGAAAGACAGCCGTATCCGCGATAATGGCGTCCCATATGCGGCCTTCGGCCTTCTCTGGGAAAAGCTTGGACCGGAAATCCTAGGTGAGGAGCTGGCACTAAAATTCGATGAATCCTTTGTCCAGCCTCTGGATATCAATGATAATACCGGTGAAAAAAATGAACTTGCCACACTGATCGGCAATTTTAATCCGGGATGGGATTCCAAAAGCAGTAATGACGAAGCCTTTTTCCAGGCAGTCAGTGTGGCAGGCATGATCCTGGAAAATAAATTCGAGCGTTACCTTGGAAATGAACGTGCAGACAGACGGGTGGAAGAAGTTCTTACAGAACATGCTGCTTCCCTCGCTTCGGGCGATACCCCGGCAGAAAATACCAATATCCTTATACTTCCGGAATTTATTCCCTGCCAAAAACGCCTTTCGGAAACCAACATTGCTTTTGTGATCTTTCCGTCCAACCGGGGCGGTTACTGTATCCAGCCACAGAAAAAAGAATATTCCATGAATTACAAATGCAGTTTTCCTTCTTCCTGGCTTGGCCTGGAAGGCGAAGAGTTATCTTTGGTAACCGGTCTTAAAAGTGCAGCCTTTTGTCATAAAGGAGGATTTCTCATGACCTGCGGAACCCTTGAGGATTCTGTTCTTGCCTGCAGGAGCAGTCTTGCCGTCTTCCATGAAGAAGCTGTGATCGTAAGCCTTGGCGGAAATAAAGAAACAGACATGCTGCTTCAAAAGCTTCCGGATCTTTCTTCTGCCAGGATCGTACATCTGCCGGTTCCCCAATTACCGGAGCTGACTCTGAACGGAATCTACGGAGAACTCTCCATGGAAAAGACAGAATGGAAAAGCTTTATAAAAGACAGGATTAAAGAAATCCTCCGCTACAAACCGGAAGCAGTTTTTGCAGATAATGCCATGTTTTCCCTGTATCCCATCGTTCATGCTCTGCGAAAAAAACATATTCCCGTTCTTACAGCAGTAGAAAAAGACGGACAGAAGCTTCTGGTACGGATCCCATCCGGTTCTTAAAGATCTTAAACATGTAATTAATTGTATTTACAGATATATTCACATTGCGTATTTATACAGAAAGAAGGCATGTTTATGCGAGAAGAAAAATTTAAAATGGAAAGACAGGGGCTGATACAGGTGGGAGATAAAGTAAAGATCTCCGAATTTCTCTCTGCCACAAACTACAGCTATATCATTGAGCCTGCAGTAGCCATGTCTGGCTGCTACAGAAACGCAGACCGCATCAGATCCAAAGAGGGGATCATCAAAAGCATTGAGCATACGCCACGCGGCTTTATAGTTACTGCAGAATTTGACGAATAAACATATGTCCATCAGGTAAGATCCGGCAATTAGCAATATGCCGGATTTTTCGCTGAAAAACTGGCTGATTTATTCTGGATTATATTATAGGAATCTGGTATTATAGAGAAGATATTTGTGTAATTTCTCTAATTATCAGGAAATTGCAAATTTTTAGAACAGAGGTGTAATATTATGAGCTGGTACAACGAAGCAATCTTCTACCATATTTATCCACTTGGACTTACAGGCGCTCCAAAAGAAAATGATTACGGAACTCCTGTACATCGACTGAACACACTGCTGCCGTGGATTGACCACATCAAAGAGATCGGATGTACTGCCTTATATATAGGGCCGCTTTTTGAAAGTGTCGGACATGGCTATGAGACAACCGATTACAAAAAACTGGATTCCCGTCTTGGAACTAATAAAGATCTCACCAATTTTGTAAAAGCCTGCCATGAAAAGGCATCCGCGTGATCTTTGATGGTGTATTTAACCATACAGGCCGTGATTTCTTCGCTTTTAAGGATATCCAGAAAAACCGTGAGCATTCCCCTTACGTTAACTGGTACTGCAATGTAAATTTCGGCGGAAATACCGAATATAATGACGGTTTTTCCTATGAAAACTGGGGTGGATACAATCTTCTTGTAAAGCTGAACCAGCGCAATCCGGAAGTACAGAACTATATCTGTGATGTGATCCGTTTCTGGGTTTCCGAATTTGATATTGATGGAATCCGCCTGGATGCCGCTGATGTTCTGGATTTTGATTTCATGCGTATTCTACGTCATACCGCAGATGAGGTTAAGAAAGACTTCTGGCTTATGGGAGAGGTCATTCACGGAGATTACAGCCGCTGGGTAAACGGACAGACTCTTCACAGTGTAACCAACTATGCCCTTCACAAGGCACTTTACAGCGGACATAATGACCACAACTATTTTGAAATTGCTCATACAGTAAAATATCTTCAGAATATGGGAGATCTGGACCTCTACAATTTCGTGGACAACCATGACGTAGAGCGAATTCATACCAAATTGCAGAACAAAGCACATTTTGCTCCTGTACATGTACTTCTTTATACTTTACCTGGCGTTCCAAGCATTTATTACGGCTCAGAATTTGGTATTGACGGAAAAAAAGAAAAATTTTCCGATGCCAGCTTACGTCCGGCACTTGATCTTAACGATTATGCGGATGCTGCAACAAAGAACCCATGTACTGCACTGATCGCAGCCCTCGGAAAGGTCCGCCAGGGAACTCCTGCATTAAGCTATGGTTCCTACGCAGAACTGGCTCTTACAAACCGTCAGTTTGCCTTTGCAAGAGATCTGGAAGGCATACGAGTGATCGTTACTGTGAATAATGATGACAGTGATTCAGAGATGAACCTTCCAACAGGAAGTGCTCCGGAATACGTAGGTGCCCTCACAGGTCAGAAGGTTTCCGCACAGGGCGGACGGATCCGTGTCCGTGTTGCAGCAAACAGCGGTGAGATCTGGCTTCCTGCAGGAGATATGCCGGAATATAAGCCGGTTCAGACTAATGTTCTGGAAACTGCCGTAGCAAAAGAGAACGAAAACGCTGCATCTGAGGCAGAAGAGGAGCAGGCGGCTGAAAACAGCACTGTAACAGAAGCTGCCCCGGAAAAAGAAGCTTCAAACGCTGAAAATACAGAATAAAGCTTCTGACAATACAGCAAACGCAGCGGATATTCCGTCAACTCCTGAAGCAGAATCCTCCAATACACAGGAAACGGAAACGGTCACTGCGCCAAATCCGCACAAAACACCAGAAGAAATGACAGTAGGCGAACTTCAGGCTGCTATCCTTGCAAAAATGGCAGGAAACGGACCCGTAGATGACCAGATGAAAAAGACCGTATACGACAACATCTGGCATGATTCTCTTGTAAACTGGCTGAAGAGCTTCCGATAGGAAAGGAATAATAAAGTAAGATTCCATAAAAAACAAGGCAATCCGATCATATCTTATGCGGTGAGCCTTGTTTTTTTGTGAAAACAGATATTTATTTTACATAATATATATTATGTATAGTTATGATCCTGTTTTTCTGTAATTTAGGAGAACAAAAAAACAGCAGAGATTTCCAACTTAAATAGATCAGAAATCCCCACTGCTTTTATCATTCTGTTTATTATCTCTCATCAAAAGGTACAAAATCTGCATGATGCCCCACATACTTATAAGCAGGACGGATGATCTTATTGGCACTGATCAGCTCTTCCAGACGATGTGCACTCCAGCCAGGCATACGTGCGATGGCAAAGATCGGAGTAAAAAGTTCTTCCGGAATACCAAGCATTGAGTAAACGAAGCCACTGTAGAAGTCAACATTTGCGCAAACATTTTTGAACAGCTTTCTGTGTTCCATGACCAGTTTTCCGGCAATACCCTCAACCTTATCATAGAGCTTAAATTCATCTATCATTCCTTTTTCCTCTGCAAGAGCCTGTGCAAAACGTTTCAGGATCACTTCTCGCGGATCGGAGAGTGTATAAACTGCATGTCCCATACCATAGATCAGATCCTGCATGATCAAATGCTTCTTTATCAGTATTTTCTGCAGATATGCCGTGATCTCCTCATCACTTTCCCAGTCCTTTACATTGGCCTCAGATCTGTAAACATGTTCTGGACCTTCAGGTTGGCACCACCATGACGCGGTCCCTTCAGTGAACCGATGGATGCAGAGGTAGAAGAGTAGCTGTCTGTTCCGGAAGATGTTACTACATGTGTGGTAAAAGTAGAGTTATTACCACCGCCGTGCTCTGCATGAAGTACAAGTGCGATATCAAGGACCTTGGCCTCAAGCTCTGTATAATTGCCATCCGGACGAAGCATCAGAAGGATATTCTCGGCAAGTGAAAGCCCCTTCTGCGGATTGCGGATAAAAAGTGTCTCGTCTTTACGGAAATGACGGTATGCGTGATAGGAGTAAACCGCGATTTCAGGAAGCTTAGCGATCAGTTCCAGAGACTGGCGGAGTACATTCTCCACAGAAATATCTTCCGGGTTATCATCATATGTATAGAGAGCAAGTACGCAGCGCTCCATAGCATTCATAATATTGGCATTGGTTCCCTTCATGACAACGTCACGGACAAAACGTCCTCCCAGATCCTCCATGTCAGAAAGAAGCTCAAGAAATCTGGAAAGCTCTTCCTTGCTGGGAAGCTTACCGAAAATCAGAAGATAGATCGTCTCCTCAAAACCAAAACGTCTGTCCTTCAGTCCGTTTACGATATCCTGCACATCGATTCCCCGGTAATACAATGCACCGTCTGCAGGAATACGTCTGCCATTGACCAGCTTATAGCCGGTAACATCGGAAATCTCAGTAAGACCTGTGAGAACACCTTTACCTGCGGAATCACGAAGTCCTCTTTTTACATCGTATTCCACATAAAGGTTGGGATCGATGTGATGATTCTCTACCAGTTCCTTTTCAAAGAATTTCATTCTGCCTTTCAGCTGTTCGGAGTCCTCCAGACTCATCATTTCATGCTTTTTTTCCATAATCTTTTTCCTCGTTTCCCCATTGTATATTAAAAAACACTGATACAGTTAAGATTGGTTACATCTTTGTAATCAGTGTTCGGGTATGGCATACATTTGTGTTTACCTGGTTAATAATTCTACAGTAAAAGTTTCGAAAATGCAAGAGGGTATTTCTTTTTTTCGTGTATAAATATTCATAATATGACCTAATTCATCTATTATTACATTTATTCATCAAAATCCGTCTGGTTTCCACAACGAATCTATGTTATGATTATTCCGTAATTTTTCTTATAATAGTAGTTTGTTTCACATCGGACTGCTGCCGCCTATCTCTTTCTCTTGCTGTCGGAATCGGATTCACCACAGCAAGTGAGAGCGGGATCTGGGATATTTTCCCGTCGATCATACAGTCCGTTTTTGCGTAAAATGTAGTTGCTGTTGTATTTATCATATCCATTGTTTTAAGCTGTATCCTGCCTGAAAACATGGACATTGAAAAGATCAAGGAATAGGGATGTAAAAAATGTTTAAAATTCTCATTGCGGAAGATGACCTGGAACTCCGCCAGCTTTTCCGGCATGTCCTCTTAAAAAAACGGTTATACAGTAAAAGGGGTCTCTGACGGGCAGGAAGCGCTGGATGTCCTGGAAAAAGATTATTACGATCTGATCATTTCGGACATAATGATGCCCAACATGGATGGCTATGAACTGGTCCGCTCACTCAGAGATGCCGGAGATTCCATTCCTGTACTTATGGTCACTGCCAAAGATGCTTTTGATGATATGCGTATGGGATTTCTGTCCGGTACCGATGATTATATGGTGAAACCGGTCAATATCAATGAACTGGTTTTGCGGGTAGGTGCACTTCTCCGCAGAGCACAGATGATCAATGAGCGGAAACAGCGAATCGGAGATACCATTTTGGAGTGCGATTCCCTGACGGTCTCCACCTCCTCGGAAAGTATGGTACTTCCTCAGAAAGAATTCATGCTCTTATATAAGATGGTTTCTTTTCCGGGAAAAATCTTTACCCGGCAACAGCTTATGGATGATATCTGGGGATATGATTCCGCAAGCGATGCCCACACAGTAGATGTCCACATTGGAAGGCTTCGGGAACGCTTTCGCGATAATCCGGATTTTAAGATCGTGACGATCCGTGGAGTTGGATATAAGGTGGTAAAGGCATGAAAAAGAAACTCTTCATAAATTTAAGCATTCGTTTACGTTTTATCTTTATGATCATGTTGGAGCTTGTCTGTGTATCTCTGATATCCTGGCTTGTTATGGATGTACTGCATATTTCAGCTGTTCCGAACATCGTATGGATCATCCTGGCCAGCGTGACCGCAGGGGGTGTCCTTAACAACTTTCTCAGTATCCGGTATTTCGGTCCTGTACTAAAGCTGAAAAAGCCATGCAACAGGTTGCTGAAGGCGATTTTTCCGTCCGACTGGAAACGGAAAAGCAAATGAAGGAAATCCGGGATATTTATTCTAATTTCAACCTGATGGTCCAGGAACTGGAAGCAACGGAGATTCTGCAGACAGACTTTGTTTCCAATGTTTCCCACGAATTCAAAACTCCCATCAGTGCTATTGAGGGTTATGCAACTCTGCTGCAGGATGATGACATGTCTATATCAGAAGAGCAGGAGCAGTACATCAGCAAAATCCTTTTTAACACCAGAAGGCTTTCCCACCTGGCAGGAAATATCCTGTTGCTGTCCAAGATCGAACACCAGTCGATCCAGACCCGTCAGAACTGGTACCGTCTGGATGAGCAGATCCGACAATCCATTGTTATGATGGAACCGAAATGGTCAGAAAAAGAAATTGAATTTGATGTGGACATGATGGATGTGGAGTATCTTGGAAACGAAAATCTCATCTGTCATGTATGGGACAATCTGCTTTCCAATGCTATCAAATTCAGTCCCTGTGGTGGTACGATCTATATCCGGATGATGCCGGAAGGAGAAAAGATTCGTTTTTCCATAGAAAACGAAGGCCCCCAGATCAGTGAATACTCCATGAAACATATCTTTGACAAATTTTACCAGGGCGACAGTTCCCATAAACAGGAGGGAAACGGTCTTGGACTTGCCCTTGTAAAACAGATCCTGAACCTGTGTATGGGAACCGTTTCCGTGGAAAATATTCCCGGAAGCGGCTGTCGTTTTACTGTTATACTGTAAAACAAATATTTTACACATATCCATAAAACCCAAAAACAGCGGACACCTTATTTTTCATGAGGTTCTTCCGTTGTTTTTTTATTTTATATAAACTTTTTCATAAACTTCAACAATTGTTGAGAAACAGTTGATGTTAAGTTGCAGATCATCTTTTAAAGTATAGGATAGTTATTTATGAAAAAATACAGGAGATATGGACTATGTTATTAAAAAAAGCACCTGCCTACCGGAAAGCAGAAAAGGAAGATTTTTCAATGATCCGGGAATTTATCCGAAGAAATTATAAAGACCGCTGGGAGTTTGAGGAAACACATACCGAAAAACGTCTGACCAGACTTTTCTTTTACACCTATATGATATACAGAGATAGCGTTACCGTGGCAACCTACCGTGATCAGATAGTTGGGGTGCTCATTACCGGTAAAGAATCTCATGGCCATTTTGCCCCGGTTTTCCGTTTGAAAAAAGGCTATCATTTCCTGCGCCTGAAGTTTACTAAGGAAGGCCGGAAGAATCTGGAGCATTTTAATAAACTTCAGGATATGAAAAAACAATTGACTGCTTCCCCGGAGAAACCGACTCCCGGAAATATCCTCTTTCTTTATGTAAGCAAAGATTACCGCAGAAACGGAATCGGTACCGGGCTTCTCAAACAGATTTCAACAGAGAAGGATACGGATTATTCCATATATATGGACCAGCTGGATCAAAGAACCTTTATGGAAAGTCATGGTTTCGTAAAGAAAAACGAGGTTTCCCAGATGCGGGAGCTGAACAAAAAACGCTTCCGTGAAAGTGTAGCTCTTTATAAAAAAGAACCGCGTTGCGAAACACATTCATAAATTACGCAGGAGATAAATGGAAAATGAAAAAAATTGGAATCATGGCTGACAGCCACAGTGGCATTTTAAAACAAGAAGCAGAGGAACTAGATATTCATGTTCTTCCCATGCCTTTTTATCTGAATGGAGAACTGTTTCATGAAGACCTGGATTTTTCCAGAACAGGATTTTATGAGAAGCTGCGTGAAGGAGCAGATGTTTCAACTTCACAGCCTTCCCCACAGGAAGTTATGGAAATGTGGGACGAAATGCTTTTATCTTATGATCAGATCCTCTACATTCCGTTGAGCAGTAGTTTAAGCGGTTCCTGCATGACTGCTGCCGCCTTGTCTCAGGAACCCAAATACGAAAACAAAGTGTTTGTGGTAGATAACGGGCGTGTTTCCACACCCCTTCACCGTTCCATTCTGGATGCGATAGACCTGGTGGAAGATGGATATACAGCACCGCAGATCAAGGATATTCTGGAAGCTTCCCGTGAAAAAACCGTGATCTATGTCGGATTAAGCACACTGGAATATCTGAAAAAGGGAGGCCGTATCAATACCACCACAGCACTGGCCGCAAATCTTCTCAATATCAAACCGGTTATGAAATTTGGAACCGGTAAACTGGATGTTTTCCAGAAATGCAGAGGCATGAAAAAATCAAGAAAAGCCATGATCGATGCTATGCACAGAGAATTGGAAACAACTTTCAAAAAAGAATATGATGCCGGAAAAGTATATCTTATGGCATGCTTCCAGCAAGCACTGCGGAAATTACCGCAGACTGGATCTCACAGATCCGGGAAAGCTTTCCGGGAATGGATGTGATGTGTGATGATCTTTCCCTTGGACTTTCCTGCCATATTGGTCCGGACGGACTGGGAATCGGATGTTCCTGCATGCCTTTATAAAAAACGTCTCAATATTTTCTGCAAATAATCCAGGGTTGTGGTATGATATTGTTATCAATACATAACAGGCAGATTTTATCTGTTATTATAGCACTTCCAACCATTCATGTTCTGCACAGCTGAACTTGATGCAGTAATTTCTGGGAGTGCTATGATCAGAAGGGAGAAATTATCATGGCAAAAACAATTAAAGAATTAACACAGGATCTTCTTCAGGCACCATCTGCATGCAAAGAAGTAAAAGAAGCGGCACAGAATTATCTGGATGCAGCAGGAACTGAGAAAGAAGCAGATGCGGCAACTGCTTACGTAAAAGAGCTGGAAGCAGATATCATGCCCATCGACGGACTGATCTCTTTTGCAGGTTCTGACATGGGTGCACAGGTATTTGGCGCAGATGACGCAAAAAAGATCCTGGCTCATGCTGAGGAGATCAAAGCTTCTGGTGCAAAATACTGTGACTGCCCAGCATGTGCAGCCTGCGAAGCACTTCTGAACAAAAAAGCAGAAATTCTGAAGTAATCACATGGCCCAGTTTGAAATTGAGATCAAGCTTCCATTAAAGAATCTTAAGGAAACCCTGAAATTTCTGACAGATCAGGGATTTCAGGAGACAGCACAGATCCAGGAAGAAGATACCTATTTTAACAGTGTCTATCATGATGTAAAAAAACGTGATGAAGCACTGCGTATCCGAACAAGCACAGACTGCAGATCCGGTATTTCTAAGACTCAGATTAATTTTAAGGGGCCCAAACTGGATAAAATCTCCATGTCCCGAATGGAACTGGAAACAGAAGTATCCGATGCAGAAGTGCTTAAAAATATACTCATCCATTTGGATTTTTCTCCGGTAGCGTCTGTCATGAAAACGCGAAAGTATATGAAATGTGGCAGATTTACCGCCTGTCTGGATCAGGTAGAGGGACTTGGAGACTTTCTGGAGCTTGAGGTGATCGCAGAGCAGGAAAGTGAGCGAAAAGAAATTTTATCCAAAATGGAAGATCTGCTTGCCATATTGGGATATCACATGTCGGACACTGTACAGACTTCTTATCTCAGTATGCTTCCGAAAAAATTAAATAAAAATCTTTTTTAAACCAGCAGGAATATTTTCGTGTGAGTATCTAAGGTACAGAATACGGAAATGTTCCTGTTTTTTCTTTTCTTACAATTCTTCGGCGTTCCAAGTTTATCTACCATACTATAAATCCCACACCACAAAGCAACATCAAACCACATTCAATGTACATGTCATTACTATTGACCACTCGTTGCTTTTTGTTGCTTTATGTTTTATTTTTATGTTGGTTTGTTGAATGTTTACAATGATTTTTTGCATTTTA
>ENA-OQBV01001162-OQBV01001162.1-human-gut-metagenome-genome-assembly--contig:-NODE-1162-length-13570-cov-2.585509_pt1 | contig 13570 bp, 9 predicted proteins | sample MGYA00242750_ERZ504559 | MGnify/ENA primary metagenome ERZ504559 (study PRJEB26092, sample SAMD00036230) | human gut metagenome | host: Homo sapiens | study: EMG produced TPA metagenomics assembly of...
GCTAGTAGAACTTGATGTTTCCTGTTGCATCGTTCTTAACTGTTTCAATAACTTTTCCATCTTTATCTTTAAGTACGAAGCTAAATTCACCTTCTTTTAGCTCACGTCCTTCAAGTTTCTTAGTGAAGTTAAATTCAACTTTAGTTGGGATGTTAACGACACGTTTTTCTGTTGGTTTTTCTGGTTTTTCAACAGATTTCTTAGTTGGATCGTATTGGTGAACAGTTTGTGAAGCAGTGTTTTCGATATCTACACCATCTTTAGCTGTTGCTTTGATAGTTGCAGGGATTTCAAACTTGTAGTAACGTCCGAATGCAAATTTAGCAGTGTCGATTACTGGAGTGTTTTCTGCGTCTCCAAGTGACTTAGTCAAGTCTGTCTTAGAAGTTGCAGTGATCACACCATTTTCAACCTTGATGTCAAACTTAGCTGTCACATCTTCTCCTGTTACAGAGTCGTATGCTTTAATTTCTGCTACGTTGACGTCTAAGTTTTCGCTGTCATATTTATCTGTAACACCTACAGATTGGATATTGTGAGCTTCAGTGAACTTAGTTGTATCCAACCATACTTGGTAGTATACTTTATCACCCTTCTTAAGTGTCTTCGTATTGATATTTTGAGCTTCGTTGTTATCAACCTTATCGGCATATGGATCTTTATTAGTATCCGCTACCTTGTCTGCTAACTCTTTATCGTCGTCAACAAGTTTGTCACCTGTAATATCGAATTTAGATTCATTCAGGATATACTTCTCTGGGTTGAATTCTGGAGTTTCTGGAGGAGTCACCTTGTTGTTGAACTCTTTGTCTGCTGGATCTGTTACGTTAGTGATGAGAGCTTTCGCTGTTCCGTCATGTTTAACTTCTACAGTTACTACTGCTTTCATCGCATCGTAAGTGACAGTTCCGTCAGTACCTTTCACTTCTTCAACTGTGAAGTTGTGAACTCCTGCTTGTTCTTTCTTGAATTCAAGTTTAGAGAACTTAACGTTACCAGATGCATCGTTGCTTACAGTTTCAACAACTTTACCTTCTGAATCTTTCAATACGAAGCTGAATTCGTTCGCTTTCAATTCACGTCCTTCTAAACGTTTAGTGAAGTTGAATTCTACTTGTACTGGTACGCTGTTTACACGTTTTTCAGTTGGTTTGTTTGGTTTTTCAACAGTCTTGCTTACTGGGTTGTAGTAGTTGACTACTTGAGCCGCAGTATTTTCGATATCTACTCCGCCTTTAACATCCGCTTTAACAGTTGCTGGAATATCAAACTTGTAGTAACGTCCGAATTCGAATTTAGTTGTGTCGATCACTTGTGTGTTTTCTGTGTCGCCAAGTGACTTAGTGAAGCCATCTTTAAGGGTTGCAGTAATCACACCGTTGTTCACAGCGATATCGAATTTAGCTGTAACATCATCACCTGTTACTGAATCGTAAGCTTTGATCTTAGTAGAATCAAGATCCAACTTAGTTTCATCGTAGTCATCTGAGATTCCTACTGATTGGATGTTGTCCTTGTTAGCTGCGTCGAATTTAGTTGTATCCAACCATACTTGGTAAACCAACTTGTCGCCACGTTTAACAGTCTTAGTATTCAAGTTTTCTTTTTCGTTGTTTGATGCATCGTCCGCATATGGGTTCGCATTTGTATCTGCGTACTTGTCTGCCAACTCTTTATCATCATCAACGAGCTTGTCACCTGTGATATCGAATTTCTCTTCAGAAACAACGTATTTCTCTGGTTGGAACTTAGGTTCTTCTGGTGGAGTTACAGTGTTGTTGAACTCTTTATCAGCTGCATCTGTTACGTTAGCAACGATTGCTTTAGCTGTACCGTCGTGTGAAACAACAACTTTAACAGTAGCAACCATTGTATCGTATTTGACAGTTGCATCTGTACCAGGAGTTTCTTCAACTGTGTAGTTGTAAGTCTTACCAAGATCATCACGACCGAATTCAAGGGTCTTGAAGACAATCTTACCAGCAGCGTCATTCTTCACGCGTTCAACTTCAACGCCGTCTTTCTTCAATACAAATTCGAATTCGTTAGCTTGAAGTTCACGACCTTCCAAACGTTTAGTGAAGTTCATTTCCACTGGAACTGGAACACTGTTAACACGTTTTTGTGTTGGTTTTTCAGGTTTTTCAACTGTCTTGCTTACTGGGTTGTAAACGTGAACTGTTTGGTTGGCTGTATTTTCAATATCAGCACCAGCTTTAACAGATTCTTTAACAGTTGCTGGGATATCAAATTTATAGTAACGTCCAAAGGCGAACTTAGTAGTATCGATAACAGGGTTGTTTTCTTTATCTTTGATAAATTCATCTTTAGAAGTCGCAGTGATTGTGCCGTTTTCAACTTTGATGTCGAATTTAGCAGTCACATCTGCACCAGTTACTGAATCGTAGGCTTTGATGTCAGCTGCATTAACGTCCAATTTATCTGCGTCGTATGTATCAGATACACCAACGTATTGGATGTTGTTAGCTTCTGTGAATTTAGTAGTATCAAGCCATACTTGGTATACCAATTTAGAACCGCGTTTAACAGTCTTAGTATTCAAGTTTTCTGGTTCGTTGTTTGCAACACCATCAACATATGGATTAGCATTTGTTGCTGTGTACTCGTTACCAGGTACATCATCATCGTCATCCATCAACTTGTCACCAGTGATGTCATATTTCTCTTTAGAAACGACAAATTTTTCTGGTTGGAATTCAGGAGTTTCTGGAGGAGTGACTTTGTTGTTGAATTCTTTATCTGCAGTACCGTCAGTTGCGTTACCGTTAGCGTCTACACCACCAGTTGATGTAACGTTTGTAACAGTAGTCAATGTGTGACCGTTCTTAGCAACTTCAACTGTCACTGTAGCTTTCATCTTATCGTAAGTCATTCCGAATTCTTTGTTTTCAGGAATCACTTCTTCTACAGTGTAAGTGTGTGTACCAACTTTAGTATTGTCAAATGACAATTCTGAGAAGGTTACGTTACCAGCAGCATCATTCTTAACAGTTTCAACGACGTTACCAGCAGCATCTTTCAATACAAAGCTAAATTCACCAGCTTTAAGTTCACGACCAGCCAATTTCTTAGTGAAGTCAAACTTAGTTACAACTGGAGAAACCACATAGTTGTTGAACTCTGTGTCTTCAGGCATTGTAACAGCAGTACTCAAGAGACCTGTAGCAGCATCTTTAGTAACTTTAACTTTCACTTCTGCGTTCATTGTATCGTAATCGATGTTTGTATCGTTACCAGCTTTTTCACGCACAGTGTAAGTGTGTTCACCTTCAGCGCTGTATTCAATAGCATCAAATGTGATTGAACCATCTGCTTCATTTTTCTTAGTTTGAATAACATTGCCGTTTTCAAGCAATTCGAATGTGAAGGCACCTGCTGTGAGCGCTTTACCTTCAAGACGTTTAGTGAACTTAAATTGAGCTTGAGTTGGAGCTGATGTGAATGTATTGTTGAATTCTGTATCAGTTGGAAGAGTTGCTACAGCAGTAAGCGCATGACCTGACTTAGTAACAGTAACTGTTACGTTAGCTTTCATTGGGTCATAAGTCATACCTGCTTCAGAACCTTGAACTTCTTCTACAGTGTACTTGTGGTTACCAACTTGAGCATTTGTAAATGTCAAGGCATCGAAACGAACACGTCCGCTAGCATCATTTTGTTTTGTTTGAAGGACTTTACCATCTTTGTCTTTCAATACGAAGCTAAATTCGCCAGCTTTCAAGTTACGACCTGCAAGAGCTTTGCTGAAGTCAAATTGAGCAGTTACAGGAGCTACAACGTGGTTGTTGAAGATCTTGTCATCAGTACCAGTTGCTTCACCACCTGTTGAAGTCATTTCAGTCTTAGCAGCCAAAAGACCTGTAGTAGCATCTTTAGTAACCGTTACTTTAACTGCGATAGTCATTTCATCGTAGTCTACATCGGCATTGTTGCCTTTCACTTCTTTAACAGTGTAGTTGTAGACACCTTCATGGTCAAATGACAATTCGCTAAAGTTAATCTTACCGTTAGCTTTATTGGTTACAGTTTCATTAACATTGTTATCACCAGTCAACGTGAAGCTAAAGTCACCTGCGTTCAAAGTACCATTTGAAAGTGATTTATCAAAGTCAAGGTTAACTTTAACCGCACCTGGTGTGAATGTGTTATTGAATTCTGTATCTGCTGGAAGAATGTTAGTTGCTTTAAGAACGTGGCCTTCCTTAGTAACAGTGATTGTTACTTCAGCTTTCATTGTATCGTAAGTCATACCAGCTTCTTTATTATCTGGGATAACTTCTTCTACAGTATACTTGTGAGTACCAACTTGAGTATTATCAAATGTCAAGTCATCAAAGGCAATAACACCATTAGCGCTGTTTTTCTTGGTCTGAAGAACATTACCAGTTGAATCTTTAAGAGCAAATGTAAATTCGCCTTCTTTAAGAGTACGACCTGAAAGAGCCTTACTAAAGTCGAACTTAGTCTTAACTGGAGCTACAACGTAGTTATTGAAAATTTTATCATCTGCACTTGATTTGAATCCACCTTCAGCACTGTATTTAACTGAAGCTTGCAAATCACCAGCAGCATTTTTCTCAGTTACAGTAACTGTCATTGTAACAGTCATTGCATCATAATCGACGTTTGTATCTGAGCCTTTAACCTCAGTAATTGTGTAAGTGTATACTCCAGCTTTGTTAAATGTTAATTTACTAAATGTAGCTTTACCATTTTGGTTAGTTACTGTTTCTTCATATGAAGGAACTGATTTGTTAGCTTGCTCTTCTTTAATCTTAAAGCTAAATTCACCATTAACAAGTGTGCGTCCTTCAAGTTGTTTTTCAACTTCTGGAGTCACTGTTACAGGTTCTGACTTCACATAGTAGTAGACTGTTGGCTTGTATGGCGTCAAAGAGTTGAGCAAGTCAACGTTAGTACCAATACCTCCTACTCCACGCTCTAATTGTGCGTTTGGAGAAAGGTGACCGATATTATCTCCCAAGAATGGTACAAATACTGTCTTATACGGAGTGTAAGAAGCATCTCTTTGGAAATCAAATGGAACGTCCTTACCATTTGGATAATTAGTTTTTGCCCCTGTTCTTGGATCAGTTACAGTGTGTGCAATCGTTTTAAGTGGTGTTTTCTTAACAACCAACTCTTCTTTGTTATAATCACCTGGTTTAATAGGCTTGGTTTCTGCCAGCAACATATAGCCATCAGTGTTCAATGTACCATCAGAACGTTTGTTTTGTTGTCTTGGATCTAATAAGTAAACACGAATAACAACAGATCCATCTTCTCCAACAATTTCTTTGATACGTTTTATTCCAGCACGATCAGCATCCATAAACTTGGTACCAACTGTATAAGGACGGCTAACATAACCAGTTGTTGAATCTGGAGTAGCTGTTTGATAAAGTTTGTAACCATCAAATTGACGTTCACCAGATGCTGTAAAGTGTTGTCCTTCCATCGCTTTCAGCGTGTAGTTGGCTAATGTTACTTCATTACCATTTGGTACATAATCTTGAACAGTTTTATCTGTTTTATTCGCATTAAATGAAGCATTATTTCTATCGACTACTCTATAGTAAGTTGATTTTTGAACAAATAATGGAATTTTAGCATTCGTATCTGTAATAGTACGACCATTATATGCTGGTTCTACAACGTTGATGATATCCGTTGAATTACGCGCAGCATAAACTGCATCATATAAAGCTTGTTCTGTAGGAGTTAGATTGTGTCCTGGAGCAACTAAAGCCTTGATACTTGGACCAACTTCATATCCAAGTTGGATAAACGGTGAATCTGTCTTCCCTGGTCCAGCACCTAAACCTTTATCGTAATCTACTTGCCAAGTTAACTCCCCATTAGAGGCTGCTTTGGTAGTCGTAAAATTTTTGAATACCACTAGAAGCTGATACGGTTCTTGTTTCTACTACATTACCAGTGTTCTTGTCAACCAATTCAACAGTAGTATCTGTTGAAGCATCAAATCTCTTGTAAGCACGTGTATAGTAATTTGTATGGTAACGTTTGTTGAAATTAGTAAGATCTACGATACTATAAGTATAGTAGTCACCTTCTTTAGCTTGGTAGCCCGATGGCACTGTTTGAGATCGAACAGTTGCACCATTAGGATCTGTCATATCTGGAGTAGCTTTTTCACCATCTTTAAGGTGAGTTTCTACAGAGACCGCCTCATAGTTGTGATCTGTCAAAGCACGTGTATTACGACGACGGCTACGACTTGTTGCCAAAGCACCAGCATTTGTGATATCACTAGCAGCACGGTCAAGTGTTGCACTACGGTCTGCAGCAGATCTTACAGAATAAGTATTTGCTGTAACACGTGGGCTAACACTTGTAGCTTCTGCTGCGGTTTCGGCTGCTTCAGTATTTTCAGTTGCTGGAGCAGTTGTTGATGCTGTAGCTGAAGTGTTTGAAGCTGTTCTTGTTGAAGCTGGTGTTTCAACATTGTTGCTGGCTGTAGCTGTTGATGCTACTGTAGCTGGCTTAGCTGCTTCTGAAGTAGCTTTTTCTGTTGGCTTTGCAGCCTCTGAAGCTGGTTTAGAAGCTTCTGGTTTCGCAGTTTCTGTAGCTTGTTTGTCAGTTGCCTCTGCGGCAACCTTATCTGTTGTTGAAGCTTCTGGCGTCAAGTTAAATGTTGACGCAGTTGCCTCAGTTGAAGATACAGCTGCAGTAGGATCTGCTTGAGCTGTTGATGCTGTATTCGTCTCAACCAGTTCTGAAGAACTTTCGCCCTCAACTGATGAACCAGGGTTTGATGAAGAAGCATCAGATGCTACGACTTCATCAGCCTGTGCAGTATGAGCAGCAAAGAGTGCCGTCCCCAACAAGACTGAAGCGACACCAAACGAATATTTACGCAATGAAAAGCGCTGGCGCCTGTTGAAAATGTCTTTCATGTTTAAGTCTCCCTCTAAAAAAATAGTTAGTTATAGATACATGATTATAAGTTAATTCCCCTCATATCCATGATTCTTTTTCATTCTAACATTCTGACAATTTAGAGTCAAGTGATTAAATAATGTTTTTTAAAAAAAGTTTAGTTATCTGACAATTGTAAGAGTAACGTTATTTACAAAAAACATAAAAACGTTAGAAACCTTTTATTTATAACATGTTAAGCGTTTTCTAAAATAAAGGCGACAACTACTGTTTTCTAATATTTCATTATATAAATTACGCTTTTCTAAAATAAATTAACTCGGATTTCATTTGTTATTTTCTAATAAAAGCGTCAAAGATTCCAAAACCCATCTCATGTTCCATAAATACTTGAATCACCATATATAAACAGAAGTAAGTTCTAAAAATAGTAATTTAAACCTATAATCCGAAAGAAATAATATTATAAAAATAAATTAACATCTTATAATATACACTATATTATTCTCACTTTAATCCATAATAATGGCAATATACGCACACAACCTCTCATTTCTTTCCCTTTTACACTCATATAGATATTTTTATCTTTAATGAAAATGGCATATACATCTAGTCCTAACCTTAGAATAACTTTATCCGTCTAAAATAATACTAACATCTTCTTCGTTTAACAGTATTTCTTCATTAACACTAGTAAAATCTTAAAGAAAGTTTGCAACAATCCAACATCCATAATTGCTCTCACCTGTTTAGCATACTAGTATTCAACTTAAAAAAGAGTCTCATAAGTTAGGATTAATAGAGAATGAGTCCTAGTATTTTCTAACTTCAAAAAATCAAAAGATAACAAAACCTGTGAGAAAAATTATGCCTACTAGTATCTTATTCAAATACAAATGAAAGAATAACCAACGATATTACGAAATAATTTCAATACTCAAATAGTACTAGTAATACATTTCTATCTTATAAGAGATCTTTGAGTACCCAATTACAAAGCAACTATCAGAAAGTCTCCTCCCTTTCCAATACTGTTAACTAATCGGACTACTAGATGTTATCTTTAATGTCGCTCCCTATTGCTTCTATGAAACTTCTACCTCCCATCATCTTAATCATAAAATGAGTAATGATAGTCTATTGAAAGTTCATAAGAGAACTTAAACTTTGATTTTTTCTGATTTCTCAATCAAAAAAATGATGATGTAGCCCCTAGATAAGATGCTTCTATTGTGACTGCAAGATTATCAAATTCACCATAACTAAATAGACAATAGCTCAAAGTCTTTTATCAGCTTCTACCATTACCCACATCATTCATAATATATTTTATTTGAAAGTACTAATCTACTGTCATGAAGAAGTTAATATCAATTTGAATCTGCTCATCTCTTGTGAGAGAAACAATCAGATCACCCTCCTCACACATGTCCATGTAATAAGTTAGCTAATTATAAAAAAGTTCCACAGCCCATAAAGACTTTGGAACTTCTTAATTGACTTCATTATTGGTCACTTACGATATTTTTAAGTGCCGAACAAAAAGAAGCCTGACCTTATTCGGTCAAGCCTCTCTTCTTGAAAACTGGAAATAATCTTACTAACTATCTTATTTTTACGCCTATTATATCTTGTCTTCTTTTTTTCGTTTTCCTGCCAAACCAAGTCCAGCTGCCGCAAGGAGTCCTCCGAATGCCATTGCTACTACAGACTTGTTCTCACCAGTCTTAGGAAGACCCTGTTCTCTAGATACTTCTGGAGATGTCGGTGGTGTAACTGGTGGTACTACTGGAGTTGGTGGTGTCGGTGGTGTAACCGGTGGCACCACTGGAGTTGGTGGTGTTGGCGGTGTAACCGGTGGTACCACTGGAGTTGGTGGTGTTGGCGGTGTAACTGGTGGCACCACTGGAGTTGGTGGTGTTGGTGGTGTAACCGGTGGCACCACTGGAGTTGGTGGTGTCGGTGGTGTAACTGGTGGCACCACTGGAGTTGGTGGTGTCGGTGGCGTTACAATGTTGTTGAACTCAGTATCTTCTGGCAATTTAGAAGTTACTGTCATAACGTTACCACCCTTAGCTACCAAAACAGTAACTTTAGCTACCATCTTATCGTAAGTTACTGTAGTATCATTACCTTTCACTTCTTCAACCGTGTAGAAGTGGATACCTTCTTCACCATGTTTGTACTCAAGTGCTGAGAACTTAATCTTACCGTCAGCATCATTGCTTACAGTTTCAATCACTTTACCTTTTCTATCCTTAAGTACAAAGCTAAACTCACCAGCCTTAAGGTCACGACCTTCTAGTTTTTTAGTGAATTCAAACGTAACACTAGCTGAAATGTTAACAACACGTTTTTCAGTTGGTTTTTCAGGTGTTTTCACGACCTTCTTAACTGTTGGGTCGTAGTAGTGAACTGTTTGTCCCGCTGTGTTTTCAATATCTGAACCAGAAGGTACATCAAACTCACCTTTTTCATTCTTACTGTCTTTAACAATTGCCGGAATGTCAAACTTATAGTAACGACCAAAGGCAAACTTAGTTGTATCGATAATTTGGGTAATTATCTTTATCACCAAGTGACTTAGTGAAGCCATCTTTAAGGTTGGCTGTAATCACACCGTTTTCAACCTTGATATCGAACATTGCTGTAACATCTTTACCAGTTTTACCATCGTATGCTTTGATATCTGATTGGTTAACATTAAGTTTCTTCTCATCGTAGTTATCAGTGATACCAACGGTTGAATATAATCCTTTTGTTTGCGTCAAATTTAGTTGTATCAAGCCATACTTGGTAAACCAACTTGTCGCCACGTTTAACAGTCTTAGTATTCAAGTTTCTTTCTCGTTGTTGTCTGTCTTGTCTACGTATGGGTTCGCATTAGTATCCGCATACTTGTCTGCCAACTCTTTATCATCATCAACGAGTTTATCACCAGTAATGTCAAATTTCTCTTGGTTTACAACATATTTCTCTGGTTGGAACTTAGGTTTTTCTGGTGGAACCACCTTGTTGTTGAACTCTTTGTCGTTAGCATCTGTAGCATTTCCACCTGCTGAAGCATGATTAACGACAGTCTTAAGAATTTTACCATCCTTAGTTACTTGTACTGTCACCGTTGCTTTCATAGCATCGTAAGAAATACCAGGTTTATTGTCATTGACTTCTTCTACAGTATAAGTAAATGTCTTACCAAGATCAGCTTTGCTGAACAAGAGTTGTTCAAACTTGATGTGGCCGTCTTTATCATTTGATACAGTTTGAAGGACTTTTCCATCTTGGTCTTTCAATAAGAAGCTGAACTCACCTGCAGTCAACTCACGTCCTTCAAGTCGTTTAGTATAGTTGAACTCGAGTGGAACTGGAACATTGTTTTCACGTGTTTGAGTTGGTTTTTTTAGGAGTTGTAACTTGCTTATTGTAAGGGTTGTATTGATGAACAATTTCATTGGCCGTATTACTTAAACTCAACACCGTCATTGTCTTTAATATTTTTAACAGTTGCTGGGATATCAAATTTATAGTAACGTCCAAAGGCAAACTTAGTCGTATCAATAACTGGAGTCGCATCAGTTGCACTAATAGGTTTAGTCAATTCCGCTTTAGAAGTTGCGTAGATGACACCGTTTTTGATTGAAATTTTGAATTTATCAGTAACATCTGTTTCACCATCATAAACCTTGATTGCTGACTCATCAATATCAAGTTTAGCTTCATCATAGTCATCTGTGATTCCTACTGATTGAATATTGCTTTCAGCTGTAAATTCACGAGTATCAAGCCATACTTGGTAGTAGAATTTCTGACCGCGAGTAAGTGTATGGTGATTCAAGTTTTCAGCTTCAACCTTACCGTTAGGCGCATCATCATCGAGAAGTTTTGTGCCCTTAAGATCAAATTTTTCTTTAGAAACAACATACTTCTCTGGTTTGAAGTTTGGTGTTACGTTATTGTCAAATACTGTATCATCCGCAGTAAAGGCATCTCCACCTTCAGTAGCATAAGAGATAACTGTTGACAACTGATCACCAGAAGAAGGCTGAATAACTTGAACAGTCACGTTAACCTTCATATCATCATAAGTAACACCTGGTTTGTCACCTTTCTCTTCTTCAACAATATAGTTAAATGTTTGACCAATATCAGCTTTTGAATAGTTGATTGTCTTGAAGGTAACTTTACCATCTGCATCATTCTTAGCCTTCTCAAGAATCTTATTAGTTTCTTTATCTTTCAAGACAAAGCTAAATTCATCTGCTTGCAATTTGCGACCATTAAGTGTCTTACCAAAGATTAGCTGAATAGCTGTTGGAATGTTGTTCACACGTTTTTGCGTTGGCTTATCTGGAGTCTCAACTGTATGCGTTCTTGGGTTATAATAATGAACCGTTTGTGTCGCAGTATTTTCGATTTCAGAACCATCGTAAGCATCTTGACTAACTGTAGCAGGTATAACTACTTTGTAGTAACGACCAAATTCAAACTTAGTTGTATCAATAACTTGAGTATTATTTGCATCACCTAGTGACTTCGTAAAGCCTGATTTCAAGTTTGCAGTGATAATACCGTTAGTAACAGCAACGTCAAACTTAGATGTCACATCTGCACCAGTCTCACCATCATAAACCTTAATAGTGTTTTTAGTCACAATCAATTTTGATTCATCATAATTGTCTGTGATACCAACAGTTTGGATATTTTCCTTATTGTTAGCACTAAATTGAGTTGTATCAAGCCATACTTGATAGTAGAATTTCTGACCACGTTTAACAGGCTGAGTATTGAGGTTCTCAAAGACTTCTTCCAACTCGCCCTTATCATTACGGACAGTAACTTTTTCATTATTATTAGATTTATCTGCGTAAGGATTAATCTTAGTATCGCCGTATTTATCAGCTAACTCAGAATCATCATCCAAAAGTTTCTTACCAGTTAAATCAAAGTCTTCATCTCTAACAACATATTTCTCTGGTTTAAACTCAGGTTCTTCTGGTGGTGTCACACGGTTATCGAACTCTTTGTCTGGTGCGTCTACAACATTCTTCACGATTGCTTTTTCGCCGTGACTATCGTCATGGTAGGGAAATTGGAACCCTTAAAGGCCATGCATTCGCAACCGGGATGCCAATGGCGTAAGACACTGTTGAATCTGTTCCTTTAACTTCTTCCACTGTATAATTGTAAGTCTTGCCAATATCATCCTTACCAAATTCAAGTTTCGTGAAGTTAATCTTAGCGATACCGGTAGTTGCATCAGGAGCATCATTTTTCGCACGTTCTACTTCAACGCCATCTTTCTTAAGAACAAATGTAAATTCGTTAGCTTTAAGTTGACGACCATCAAGTTTCTTAGTGAAATTCAACTCAAGTGGAACTGGAACGCTGTTTACACGTTTTTCAGTTGGTTTTTCTGGTTTTTCAACTGTGTTGGTTCTTGGGTTGTAGTAGTGAACAATTTGACCAGCTGTATTTTCGATATCTTTTCCTGCTGGGGCATCCGTTTTCACGGTTGTCACAATATCAAATTTATAGTAACGGCCAAATGCAAACTTAGTTGTATCAATGATTTGGGTGTTGTTGGCATCGCCTAGTGATTTCGTGAAGCCAGCTTTAAGGGTCGCTGTGATCACGCCACCTGTGTTTGCGATATCAAACTTAGAAGTAACGTCTGCACCAGTTACGCTATCGTAAACCTTGATTGAGTTCACATCCAACTTATCTTCATCATAGTTATCTGTGATGCTGAGTGTTTGAATGTTTTCAGTGTTGGTTGCGCTAAATTGTTTTGTATCCAACCATACTTGGTAAACCAATTTAGAGCCTGGTTTCACTGTCTTCGTATTCAAGTTTTCTGGTTCATTGTTAGCTGTACCATCCGCATATGGATTAGCGTTTGTATCACCATACTTGTCTGTCAATTCAGAATCATCGTCAAGCAACTTGTCGCCTGTGATATCGAATTTTTCTTTAGAAACAACGTATTTTTCTGGGTTGAACTTAGGTTCTTCAGGTGGTTTCACCGTATTGTTAAACTCTTTATCTGGTGCATCTTGGTCCAAGTGTGCAACGATAGCTTTAGCCGTACCATCTTTTTGGATAGTGACTGTAATCGTCGCAACCATGGTATCGTATGTCACCGTTGCATCTGAACCCGCAACTTCATTTACTGTATAAGTATAAGTTTTTCCAAGATCAGCATGGGTGAACTGAAGTGCTTTAAAGTTAATCTTGGCAACACCATTGGCATTTGGTGCATCATTTGGGCATCAGCAACCTTAACGCCATCTTTTCGGAGTTCAAAAGTAAATTCATTAGCCTGAAGCTGACGACCATCAAGTCTCTTAGTGAAGTTAAGAGGAAGTGAAATTGGAAGATTTACGACACGTTTTGTGTTGGATTTTTCTGGCTTAGTGATATCTCTTTTTGTCGGATCGTACTGGTGAACAATTTGATTTGCCGTATTTTCGATATCCACACCATCTGGAGTCGTTGTCTTAACAGTGGCAGGAATATCAAATTTGTAGTAACGGCCAAACTCGAACTTAGTTGTGTCGATAACTTTATCTTGATAAACTCGTCTTTAGAAGTTGCAGTGATTTCTCCGTTGTTTACTGTGATGACAAACTTAGAGGTTACATCTGTA
>ENA-OQBV01001163-OQBV01001163.1-human-gut-metagenome-genome-assembly--contig:-NODE-1163-length-13568-cov-3.754706_pt1 | contig 13568 bp, 10 predicted proteins | sample MGYA00242750_ERZ504559 | MGnify/ENA primary metagenome ERZ504559 (study PRJEB26092, sample SAMD00036230) | human gut metagenome | host: Homo sapiens | study: EMG produced TPA metagenomics assembly of...
TCAGCAGTATGGCAGGGAGCGCGCACTAGATACGGAAGAAATTATGTCAGCTTGTGCTCTTTGTCCAAGAGAATGCCTGGCAGGAACCGGAGTGCAGGGAAAAAAAGGCTTCTGTGGCATGGATGAGGAGAATTTATCTGGCAAGGGCTGCACCTTCATATGTGGGAGGAAACCCCTGGTATCTCCGGAACGAAAAGGCTCCGGGGCAGTGTTCTTTTCCGGGTGCGGGCTGCGCTGCTGTTTCTGCCAGAATCATGATATTGCCATCGGGAGCAGGGGACGGGCTGTAAGTGTGGAACGGCTTGGAGAGATTTTTCTGGAACTGAAGGAAAAAGGAGCTGCAAACATCAATCTGGTAACAGGTGCACACTATGTACCACAGATTATAGAGGCACTGGATATGGCCCGGAGGAAGGGTCTGGATATTCCGGTAGTGTATAATTCCAGCGGGTATGAAAAAACAGAAACTTTGAAGCTTCTGGAAGGATATGTGGACATTTATCTTCCGGATCTGAAATATCTGGATCCGGAGCTTGCACAGAAATTTTCTAATGCGCCGGATTATGTGCAGGCTGCAAAGGCTGCAATTGGAGAGATGGTGCGTCAGACCGGGAAATGTGAGTTTGGAGAGGATGGATACATCCGGACAGGAACCATTGTCCGTCATCTGATCCTGCCGGGACATACAGGAAATTCCATAAAGGCTCTGAGGTATCTTCATGAAACCTATGGGGAAGATATTTATATCAGTATTATGAATCAGTATACGCCGGTGAGAAAATTTGTGGAATTTAAGGAATTAAACCGGAAAGTTACAAAAAGAGAGTATGAAAAAGTTCTGGATGCTGCTGTGGATATGGGGATTCAGAATGGATTTATCCAGGAAGGAGAAACTGCTTCAGAAAGCTTTATTCCGGATTTCGATTATGAGGGAGTGGAAAAAAATACTCCATAAATGGAAGGAGGCCGGTACTTTCGTACCGGCGCGTATGAAAAAGAAAAATATTATAGAAAGTTCATCACCTTCTATGGTTTATAATATACAGTAAAAATGTGAAGAAAGTGTGTCTAACATTTGAAATAAATGTGAAAAGAACAATTTATGCCACAAACATAGCAAAATATGACGAATATTTATCAGAATTTCTTCCAGGTTTCACGAAGGAAAAGAATCAGGATCGGAAATAGCTCCAGTCGGCCGGCCAGCATATCGAAAGAAAGGACCAGCTTGGACAGCGGAGAAAAGATCCCGAAGTTTCCTGTAGGACCGATCAGGGAAAGACCGGGACCCACATTGTTTAAAGTGGTGACTACGGCTGTGAAATTTGTTACAAGATCAAATTCATCAAAACTGATGATAAAGATAGATGCAGCCACGATCATCAGATAAACGATCATATAAATATTGGTGGCACGCATAACTTCGTGAGACACCGCTTTTCCGTCCATTTTGATCTTTTTTACTGCATTGGGATGCAGATAAAGATGCAGTTCCTTGCGAACAGATTTTGCAAGAAGCAGAAGACGGGAAATCTTGATTCCGCCGCCTGTACTGCCGGCACAGGCACCACAGAAGGTAAGCAGTACCAGAATCGTTCTGGATACCGCAGGCCACTGGTTAAAATCCGTAGTGGCATAACCGGTGGTGGTGATAATAGAACCAACCTGGAAAAATGCCTGCTGAAGTGCTTCCCACACATTGTCAAACAGATGCCGGACGTTGAAAGTGATCATCAGGGCAGAAGCGATGATCACAAAGAAGTAGCAGCGGACCTCTTCAGATTTCAATGCCTGAGAAAACTTCCTGGTGAGAAGAAGAAAATAGACATTGAAGTTAACGCCAAACAGGATCATAAAGATGGTGATGACGATCTGAATATATAAGCTGTAGCTTCCCATACTGTCGGATTTGATTCCGAACCCACCGGTTCCGGCAGTTCCAAATGCTGCACAGAGACTGTCGTAAAGAGGCATCCCTCCAAGAAGCAGGAGGATGATCAGTGCAACAGTGAGCGCAATGTAGATCTTGTACAGGATCTTGGCAGTTGACTGGACTTTTGGAAGAAGCTTTCCTACGGAAGGACCGGGGCTTTCTGCCTTCATAAGGTTCATATGATAGCCACCTGCCAGAGGCAGCAGTGTCAGGATAAATACCAGAACCCCCATACCGCCGATCCAGTGGGAAAAGCATCTCCAGATGTTGATGCAGTAAGGCATCTGTGTTGGATCAGAAAGGATACTGGAACCGGTTGTGGTAAAACCGGAAACGATCTCAAAAAAAGCATCGATCGGATTGGGGATAGCTCCGCTGAGTACAAAAGGCACAGCGCCGACAATACTGAGAACGATCCAGCTTAAGGCAGTGGTAACAAGACCTTCACGGGCGTAGAATGCTTTTTTGGAGGGCTTGCGGCTGACCAGAGGAACACCGATGGCCAGACATGCCAGGATCGTGATCAGGAAGGCAATACCGGATTTTTCGCGGTAGATAAGGGCAGTGATGCCGGGAACCAGCATACAGACAGCCTCCACATTCATGATCCATCCCAGGATATAAATAATAATCGAATAATTCATTTGGCAGTACCTCTATTTTTCAAGTATATCTGTGATGTCGCGAAGCCCCTTGTGAGTGGTTACGATGATCACGGTATCTCCCACCTGGATCATATCCTGACCACGGGGAATGCGGATGCGGCCGTTGCGGTTCAGGCATCCCACCAGAAGATTTTTGCGGAGATTCAGCTCTGCAAGAGGGATATAAGTTACGGCAGATTCCTCACGGATCGCAAATTCCAGTGCTTCTGCATTGCCATCCAGAATATGATAAAGAGTTTCTACATTGCTGCCGATGCTGTTCTGAGTGGCACGGACATACTGCAGGATATAATCAGCAGTGATATTTTTCGGATAGATGACACTTCCGATATCCAGGGAGTCGATGACATCATCAAATTCCAGACGGTTGACCTTGGCAACCAGCTTGGCATCGGAGATGCTTTTGGCAAAGAGGGCAAGAAATACATTCTCCTCATCCAGATTTGTCAGAGTGACAAAGGATTCGGACTCGGAAAGTCCTTCTTCTAGCAGAAGAGAACGGTTCGTTCCGTCACCATTGATGATAGTCGCATCTGGAAGCAGTTCGCTTAAGTGCTCACAGCGGTTTTTGTTCTGCTCGATGATCTTGACACTGATCTTCATACCCAGAAGTGCATGGGCAAGATAATAGGAAATGGTTCCGCCACCTACGATGATACAGTTTTTGACCTGATTGGTCTTGAGACCGATCTTACGGAAAAATGCCGCTGCATTAAGCGGAGAGGCCAGAATGGAAACCATATCTCCGTCGTGTATAATGTGATCACCACCAGGAATGGATACATTGTCACGGCTTTCAATCGCGCAGACCAGAATATCACTTCGGAAAGCATCTGAGATCTGGGAAACGCTCATTCCGTCCAGCTTGAATTCCGGGAGAACTTTAAACTTGAGAAGCTCTACACGACCACGTGCAAAGGTGTCAATCTTGATCGCAGATGGAAAACGGAGAAGCCGTGAAATTTCCTGGGCAGCGGCAAGCTCCGGGTTAATGATCATGGTAACACCAAGACGTTCTTTGATGAATCCGATTTCTTTTTCATAAATGGGATTACGGACGCGGGCGATGGTCTGACAGTGGTTGGCCTTCTGCGCGATCAGACAGCAGAGAAGGTTCAACTCGTCAGAAGCGGTAACTGCGATCAGAATATCTGCAGTATCAACACCTGCCTCCATTAAAGTATTGATGCTGGCACCATTACCGACGATTCCCATAGCGTCGATATTTTCGCAGAGATCATTGATCTTGTCGGCAATAACGTCGACAAGAGTGATATCAATATCCTCTGCCTGAAGCTGCTCTGCAAGATTTCTACCGACTTTTCCGCAGCCTACAATAATTACCTGCATAATTTCCTCCTTCAATAGCCGGTCAGGGCTACAAATCATAAGTAAAAGCGCCCATCCGTGTAAAGATAGGCAAGGATATTATAGCACTGTATATCTGATTTTTAAACAGTAATATTTTCCTGTATATATAGAAAAAAATGGCAGAAAGATAGATATATGTGAAGGAAAGTGAACATTCCTGTTTTCACAAGTTTAAAAAACGGTCATAAAATATAGCGTGATCATGAATGAAAGGATTTCGATTATGGACCGATTTCAGATGAATCGTTCGGGCTGCCGGCCATATCAGTATACCTGTGGGATGAATAGCGGGATGGCAGGCCGGACGGATCGATCATTTTCTGATATGGCAAAACAGGTTCCTGCAATGGCGTATGTACCATACCAGGAATTTGCGCCTACCTTTGAGTTGAAAAAAGCTCTTCAGGTCGGAACTATCTTTCCTGAGCTTTGCAAGCCGTTCTGCGGCAGGAGAGGAGGAAGTCGATGATGTCCGGAAATTGTACTTCCAAAAAAGAACTGTTGCAGTTTATTGACCAGGTAAGCTTTGCCATTGACGATCTTCTCCTTTTTCTGGATACGCATCCAAAAGAAAAAAGAGCTCTTGAATATTACAGTGAGCTTTCAGCCAGAAGAAATGAGCTCCTGGAAAAATATGCAAAATTTTATGGACCGCTGACCATTGATACCGGAAACGACAGCAATCTTAAGTCATGGCAGTGGATGGAACAGCCGTTTCCATGGGAACAGGAAGGAGGGTGCAGATAAGGTATGTGGAATTATGAAAAAAGACTCCAGTATCCTGTAAATATCAAGACGCCTAACGCAAAGCTGGCACAGTTTATATCCAGCCAGTATGGCGGACCGGACGGAGAAATAGGAGCTTCCATGCGGTATCTTTCCCAGCGTTTTACCGCACCGAACCGGATGGTCGCGGCAGTGCTCAATGATGTGGGAACAGAAGAACTGGCACATTTGGAAATCGTATCCACCATTGTCCATCAGCTGACAAAGGATCTTTCTATGGAAGAAATCGAGAACAGCGGACTTGGGCCGTATTATATTGACCACACGGTGGGAATCTGGCCGCAGGCTGCAGGTGGAGTGCCCTTTAATGCCTGCGAATTCCAGAGTAAGGGTGATCCGATCACGGATCTGTTTGAAGATCTGGCAGCAGAACAGAAGGCACGCTCCACCTACGATAATATCCTCCGGGTGGTGAAAAATATCCCGGAGGTTGCAGATCCCATCCGTTTCCTTCGGGCAAGAGAGGTAGTCCATTTCCAGCGTTTCGGTGAAGCACTGAGATCCGTGCAGGAGCAGCTGGATGCCAAAAATTTCTATGCCTTTAACCCGAGCTTTGATGCTCCGTGCAAAGCCTCCTGTGAAGAGTGATGGATCAGAGAAAAAATCTGTCTGACAGGAATCATATCTGAAAATAAAAAGAGCTGCACAGCCGGCAGGGATCCTGCGGCTGTGTAGCTTTGAATTTGTTTTTTGGGAAAAAGATGTTTGTAACCTGCATTTCTTGTTATGCGTCTTTTTTATCGTCTTTATGCAGATTCTTCTGTGCTGTGGAAAGCATAAGCTTGATCCTGTTCAGCTGATTTACTTCGCTGGCACCTGGATCGTAGTCGATGGCAACAATGTTGGCTTCCGGATGCTCACGGCGAACTTCCTTGATGACACCTTTTCCTACGATGTGGTTCGGCAGGCATCCAAAAGGCTGGATGCAGACGATGTTCGGGATACCGCCGTGGATGAGTTCCATCATCTCTCCGGTCAGGAACCATCCTTCACCGGTCTGATTTCCGGCAGAAACGATGGGCGCAGCCATTTTTGCAAGATCACGGATATCTGCGGCCGGTGTAAAGTGGCGGCTCTGCTCCAGGGCCTCATTTGCTGTTTTTCTCAGCCAGTCGATGGCTCTGAGGCCAAGATTTGCGATGGTTGCCTTGGATTTCTTGAATCCAAGCTTTTCAACCTTGAAATTCTGGTTGTAGAAGCAGTAGCAGATAAAGTCGATAAGATCCGGAACAACCGGTTCTGCCCCCTCTGTCTCTAGAAGATCTGCCAGGTGGTTGTTGGCAGCAGGCAGGAACTTGACAAGGATCTCACCTACGATACCAACGCGAGGCTTTTTCTCATCGGAGATCGGGATCGTATCAAAATCATGGACCATCTCACGGCACATTTTTTTGAAGGTACCATGGCTGACGCTGCTGCCTGTTACGAAGGCAATGACGCGCTGCTCCCAGATCTTGTGCTTGCGGTTTACGATACCCTTTTCCAGCTCGTAAGGACGCATGCGATATACGCATTTCATCAGGATATCACCGAATACGGCACCGTAAACGATACGCCTGATCAGCGGCAGTGTCAGCTTAAAGCCAGGGTTGCTCTCCAGTCCGCTTAAGTTGAGGGAGATAACCGGAATCTGTTCCATGCCGGCTTTTTTCAGGGCGCGGCGGATGAATGCGATATAGTTGGAGGCACGGCAGCCGCCGCCTGTCTGAGACATGATGACTGCAGTTTTGTTCAGGTCATATTTGCCGGAAAGAAGAGCATCCATGATCTGTCCCACAACCATCAGGGACGGATAGCAGGCATCGTTGTTTACATATTTAAGACCCACATCAACAGCATGCTTGTTGTCGTTGGGGAGGACTTCCAGGTTATAGCCGGATGCTTTAAAAGCAGCCTCAAAGATTCCGAAGTGGAATGGAGACATCTGCGGGCAGAGAATGGTGTACTCCTTACGCATCTGCTTGGTAAAGGATATCTTCTCGATGGAAGCCGGATTGATGTTCCTTTTTTTATTCTGTGCCTGTTTTGCACGGATAGCAGCGATCAGGGAACGGATACGGATCCTTGCCGCACCCAGGTTGTTGACCTCATCGATCTTCAGGCAGGTGTAGATCTTGTCACTTCCATCCAGGATCTCATAAACCTCATCGGTGGTAACGGCATCAAGTCCGCATCCAAAGGAATTCAGCTGGATCAGATCCAGATCCTCTCTTGTTTTTACAAAATTTGCGGCAGAGTAGAGACGGGAGTGATACATCCACTGGTCGTTGACACGGATGGGACGTTCCAGATGTCCAAGGTGTGCAACGGAGTCTTCGGTAAATACGGCGATTCCGTAGCTGTTGATCATATCCGGGATACCGTGGTGGATTTCCGGATCAATATGGTATGGACGGCCTGCAAGAACGATTCCGCGGCGGCCGGTTTCTTTCAGGTACTGTAGGGTTTCCTCCCCTTTTTCTGGATATCCGTATGTACGGCTGCAAGTTCTTCCCAGGCCTTATGGGCAGCAGCTTTGACCTCGGCAGCAGGAATATCCTGGAATCTTCCACAAGGCGGTTTGTCAGGATATCCTCGGAAGTAAATGCTAGGAACGGGTTGCGGAAGGTGATGGATGGATCACTGAGCTCGTCCACATTGTTCTTGATATTTTCCGCATAGGAAGTAACGATCGGACAGTTATAATGGTTGACCGCATCCGGGAACTCGTTGCGTTCGTAAGGGATGCATGGGTAGAAGATAAATTTCACACCGTTACGGATCAGCCATGTGACATGTCCGTGAGCAAGCTTGGCCGGGTAGCATTCGGATTCACTTGGGATGGATTCGATACCCAGCTCGTAGATCTTACGTGTGGAAGTAGGAGAAAGCACCACCTGGTATTTCAGCTCTGTAAAGAAGGTATACCAGAAGGGGTAATTTTCAAACATGTTCAGAACACGTGGGATACCAACCTGTCCACGGGTAGCCTTATCTGCGGAAAGAGGTTCATAGGAAAAAATCCTTTTATATTTGTAATCGAAAAGGTTCGGGATATGATCCTTGTTCTTTTCCTTTCCAAGTCCGCGCTCACAGCGGTTTCCACTGATGTATTTACGGCCGCCGGAGAATTTGTTGATGGTCAGACGACAGTTGTTGGTACATCCGCGGCAGTTTGCCATGGAGGTGGTGTACTGGAGGCTGTTGATCTGATCGATGGAAAGCATGGAGGTTTTTTCACCCTCCTGATAGCGCTCCCTTGCGATCAGAGCAGCACCGAAGGCACCCATGATCCCGGCGATATCCGGGCGGATGGCCTGGCAGTTGGCAATCTTCTCAAAGCTGCGGAGAACTGCGTCATTATAGAAGGTACCACCCTGTACAACGATATGCTTGCCAAGCTCGGAAGCATCGGAAACCTTGATAACCTTGTAGAGGGCGTTTTTGATAACGGAGTAGGCAAGACCAGCGGAGATATCGGAAACCTCAGCGCCTTCCTTCTGGGCCTGCTTAACTTTGGAATTCATAAATACAGTACAGCGTGTTCCAAGATCAATGGGATGTTTTGCAAAAAGAGCTGCTTTTGCAAAGTCCTGTACTGTGTAGTTCAGAGATTTTGCAAAGGTTTCGATAAAGGAACCGCAGCCTGAGGAACATGCCTCGTTGAGCTGTACACTGTCAACAGTCTGGTTACGGATCTTGATACATTTCATATCCTGACCGCCGATATCCAGGATGCAGTCTACTTCAGGATCAAAGAAAGCAGCTGCGTAATAATGGGAAACGGTTTCGACTTCACCTTCGTCAAGAAGAAGTGCCGCTTTGATCAGGGCTTCGCCGTAACCGGTGGAGCAGGAAAAAGCAATTTCTGCATCTTCCGGAAGAAGGCTGTAAATCTCCTTGATGGAGTTGATGGTGGTTTTCAGCGGGTTTCCGTTGTTACTGCTGTAGAAAGAATAAAGAAGAGTTCCGTCTTCGCTTACCAGCGCGGTTTTTGTTGTGGTAGAGCCGGCGTCGATCCCCAGGAAGCATTTTCCCTTATAGGTGGAAAGATCTCCGGTTTTTACCCTGTAGGCACTCTGACGGTCATGGAAAGCCTGGTAGTCGTCCTCTGTGGCAAAAAGCGGCTCCATACGTTCTACCTCAAAATCCAGCTTGATGGTGGTCCGCATGCGTTCCTTCAGTTCGGTCAGGGAAACGGTAACATCCTGCTTTGCATTCAGGGCGGAGCCGATGGCTGCGAACAGATGAGAGTTGTCTGGTGCGATAATATGTTCATCATCCAGCTTCAGGGTTCGGATAAAAGCAGTCTTCAGCTCAGAAAGGAAGTGAAGAGGCCCGCCAAGGAAGGCAACGTGTCCGCGGATCGGTTTACCGCAGGCAAGACCGGAAATGGTCTGGTTGACAACTGCCTGGAAAATGGAGGCAGAAAGGTCTTCCTTAGTTGCTCCGTCGTTGATCAGTGGCTGGATATCTGTTTTTGCGAAAACACCGCAGCGTGCCGCAATGGCATAAGTGCCTTGTAATGTTTGGCGTATTCATTAAGACCTGGTGCATCGGTCTGGAGCAGAGATGCCATCTGGTCAATGAAGGAACCGGTACCGCCGGCACAGATGCCATTCATACGCTGCTCTACATTTCCGTTTTCGAAATAGATGATTTTGGCATCCTCGCCTCCAAGCTCGATAGCAACATCTGTCTTTGGTGCCAGCTTCTGCAGGGAAGTGGATACGGCGATAACCTCCTGTACAAAAGGTACTTCCAGATGATTGGCAAGTGTCAGTCCGCCGGAACCTGTAATGACCGGACAGAGTGTCAGTTCACCAAGCTGATCCTCAGCTTTCTGAAGAAGATCTGCAAGGGTTTCCTGGATATTTGCAAAATGTCTCTCATAGTCGGAGAAGACAAGCGTATCGTTTTCGTCTAAGATCGCAATCTTAACAGTGGTGGAACCAATGTCAATTCCAAGTGTGTGTTTCTTCATAAAAAATTGATTTCCTCCTCGTTGTATCTATATAGGGGTTGCCCGACTCTGACATTTCTGTCAGATGGGAGTTGTTTCTTCTTATTATAAAGGATTTTTAAGCGAATATTCTATATTATACGATATCGTTTAAAAAATGGCAATGTAAAAGTTTAACAATCAGTAGCCGTAAAGAAAAAAATGTGTTATGATATTGACTAAAAGTTTTGAAAGATATTTGCATCGACAGCTGGTTATGGCATACCTGTAACGCAGATGCCGGGCAGAGACAACTTTAAAATGTTTTTAGAAGGGAAATGAAATGGCAGAATATAAACTGATCACAACAGAAGGAAGAGCGAAAAGGGGCGAGTTTAAGACGGTCCACGGAACGATCCAGACTCCTGTTTTTATGAATGTAGGAACAATTGCAGCAATTAAAGGTGCAGTTTCCACTGTGGATCTTCATGAGATCGGTACACAGGTAGAGCTGTCCAATACCTATCATCTTCATGTGCGCCCTGGCGACAAGGTGGTAAAGCAGCTGGGAGGTCTTCATGAATTTATGAACTGGGACAGACCGATCCTTACCGATTCCGGCGGATTCCAGGTGTTTTCGCTGGCGAAGCTTCGTAAGATCAAGGAAGAGGGCGTGTATTTTAACTCTCATATCGATGGTCATAAGATTTTTATGGGACCGGAGCAGAGCATGCAGATCCAGTCAAATTTGGCCTCTACCATTGCAATGGCCTTTGATGAGTGCCCAAGCAGTGTGGCAGACAGGGATTATGTACAGAAATCGGTAGCGCGTACAACACGTTGGCTTAAAAGATGCAAGGATGAGATGGCTCGTTTGAACAGTCTGCCGGATACCATTAACAAGAACCAGCTTCTTTTTGGCATTAACCAGGGGGCTGTTTATGAAGATATCCGTATTGAGCATGCCCAGGCTATCGCGGAGATGGATCTGGACGGCTATGCAGTGGGCGGCCTTGCAGTTGGTGAAAGTCATGAGGAGATGTACCGGATCCTGGATGAGGTGGTCCGCATTTGCCGCAGAACAAGCCGACGTATCTTATGGGGGTTGGTACCCCGGCCAATATTCTGGAGGGGGTTGAGCGTGGTATTGACTTTTTTGACTGTGTATATCCCAGCCGTAACGGCCGTCATGGTCACGTGTATACCAACCATGGCAAGATGAATCTTTTTAATGCAAAGTATGAGCTGGATTCCAAACCGATCGATGAGGAGTGCCAGTGCCCGACCTGCCGTCATTACAGCAGAGCGTATATCCGTCATCTTCTGAAGGCGAAGGAGATGCTTGGCATGAGGCTTTGTGTTCTGCATAATCTGTATTTCTATAATCATATGATGGAAGAGATCCGGGATGCGCTGGATGCAGGGAATTTTGCGGCTTATAAGAAGATGCGTCTGGAAGGCTTTGAGGAAGGCAGGATCAACGGGAACCGGTAAGTTTTATTTATAAAATTTGTGTAAATTACTTTGATTTTATAAGAAAACTCTTGAAGGTTTTTTGGTTTTTGTGTATGATAGTACGAAGTGACACTTTTAGAGGTCAGTAACGGCGGGGGTACCGCAGATTATTTGTTTTTAGCAGGAGGAATTTGAAATGATCGCATCATCTACAGCGGCAGCTGGCGGACTTAGCGCGGGTCTTGGTATTGTCTGGATCGTAGTTCTGTTTGGAATTATGTATTTTATGATGATCCGTCCGCAGAAGAAGGAGCAGAAGAGAACTCAGACTATGTTGAACAGCATGGAGGTTGGTGACAGTGTTGTTACTACCAGTGGTTTTTATGGTGTTGTTATTGATATGACTGAGGAAGATGTTATTGTTGAGTTTGGTAATAATAAGAATTGCCGTATTCCTATGAGGAAGCAGGCGATTGCTGAGGTTGAGAAGGCTGATCAGGCTTCTGCTTGATGCTTTTTTCGCAATAACTTGAATATGAGAGAGGCACTGCGTTTTTTTGTGACGTGGTGTCTTTTTTGTATTTGTATGTGGATGAACGGACGAACGAACGATGAAGGGACGCCGGGGAAGGGGATGCTGTCTGGTCTGCGGCTTCGTCGGGGGCTGGCTTCTAGGACGCCGGAAATCTGCTAAAAGCGTTTTTCAAAAGTCCGAACTCGCGGCCTGCTGCCGCTCAGACAGCGGACTTTTGAAAAACAACGCAGATTCCCGCCGTCCAAGAATCAGCTCCCCTCCTGCAGAAGCAGAGCCATCCAGCATCCCCTTCCCCGGCTGGTGCTTCCGGTGAGAAATAGTGTCGTTTGACGGTTGGTTGTGGGTCGTCAGCGCTGCGCTGGACGACTGCAATGGCTGAGTTTGTGTTTGGTTGGGGGGACGGCTGAGGCGCTGCGCTGTCAGCCTGGATTGCGGATGTGCCTAGAATTGCGGATGTGATGGGAGAATAGCCTTTGAGGCCAGCGCAGATGGACTGTGTGGATGTGCCTAGAATAGCCTTTGATGCCAGCGCGGATGGACTGTGTGGATATGCCTACAATTGTGGATGTGATGGGAATATGACAATTGTAATATTGTATAGAAATAAGTGGATTTTTGGTAAAATTCGTGTAATAATGATGTTACTATCAGAAATGAGAGTGACGATGGCTTTGGAATATCGTAAAATTGTAAATAAGAATGAATTTTCAGAAAGGGGTTGGATTTATGGGTCTTATCAGAGCGGCTGTGGGTGCAGCGGGTGGTACGTTGGCGGATCAGTGGAAGGAGTTTTTTTACTGTGAGGCTATGGATAAAGAAGTGATGGTTGTGAAGGGGACGAAGAGGTCTTCTTCCAGGTCTTCCAATAAGCATGGGAGTGATAATGTTATTTCCAGCGGCAGCGGGATCGCTGTGGCGGATGGTCAGTGTATGATGATCGTGGAGCAGGGAAAGGTTGTTGAGGTTTGTGCGGATCCGGGAGAGTATACGTATGATGCTTCTACGGAGCCGAGTATTTTTTCAGGTAGTCTGGGTGACGGAATCAGGAAGACCTTTGATACGATCGGGAAGAGGTTTGCTTTTGGCGGTGATACGGGTAAGGATCAGAGGGTGTATTATTTTAATACCAAGGAGCTTGTGGATAACAAGTTTGGTACTGCTAATCCGATCCCGTTCCGGGTTGTGGATTCTAGGATCGGGCTGGATGTGGATGTGGCTGTGAGGTGTCATGGTGTTTATTCCTACAGGATCGCGGATCCCCTTCTTTTTTATACGAATGTGTGTGGAAATGTGGAGCGGGAGTATACCAGAGAGGAGCTGGACGGACAGCTGAAGGCGGAGTTTATCAGTGCGCTGCAGCCTGCTTTCGGAAGGCTTTCGGAGCTGGAGTTGCGTCCGAATCAGATCGTGACTCATAATACGGAGCTGGAGAATGCCATGAATGAGGTGCTTTCTGCCAAGTGGGAGGAGCTTCGTGGGCTTAAGGTGGTCAGTGTGGCACTTGGTTCTGTGACATTGCCGGATGAGGATGCCGAGATGATCAAGCAGGCTCAGCGTACGGCTATGATGCGTGATCCTGCTATGGCTGCGGCTACTCTGACCGGGGCCCAGGCGGATGCTATGAAGGCTGCGGCTTCTAATTCAGCAGGGGCTATGACTGGTTTTATGGGCATGGGTATGGCTGCTAATGCAGGTGGTCTGAATGCGCAGCAGTTGTTTGAGATGGGCCAGAAGCAACAGGCGCAGCAGCAGAGTGTACAGCAGCAGGCAGCGCGGCCGGTTTCGCCGGCAGGGAACGGAGCAGGGGCTGCGGCTGGTTCCTGGACCTGCAGTTGTGGTGCGGTTTCTTCGGGGAAATTCTGTCCGGAGTGTGGTGCATCGCGTCCGGTGGAGGACAGCTGG
>ENA-OQBV01001166-OQBV01001166.1-human-gut-metagenome-genome-assembly--contig:-NODE-1166-length-13549-cov-4.168306_pt1 | contig 13549 bp, 13 predicted proteins | sample MGYA00242750_ERZ504559 | MGnify/ENA primary metagenome ERZ504559 (study PRJEB26092, sample SAMD00036230) | human gut metagenome | host: Homo sapiens | study: EMG produced TPA metagenomics assembly of...
CAAATACCACAGCTGTCAGCTGAGACAAAATTATAATAAAAAAGAAATCCCTCCAACATACAACAACAAAACCTTTTTCAATCCATATCATTTTTCAAAAAAAGGAGACACCCACATGGTAAATCAGAAATATCTTGACAAAGCAGAGGTTCTCATAGAAGCCCTGCCATATATCCAGCGGTTCAACCGCAAGATCGTAGTCATCAAATACGGCGGAAGCGCCATGCTTGATGAAGAATTAAAGCGTAACGTCATCAAGGACGCAGTCCTTCTGAAATTAGTCGGTTTCAAACCGATCATTGTTCACGGCGGCGGCAAGGAAATCAGCCGCTGGGTCGGTAAAGTCGGCATGGAGCCGCATTTTGTAAACGGTCTCCGTGTAACGGATAAAGACACTATGGAGATTGCAGAGATGGTTCTTGCAAAAGTAAACAAGGAGCTTGTTACTCTGGTAGAATCTCTCGGCGTACAGGCTGTAGGTGTCAGCGGTAAGGACGGCGGTCTTCTCCAGTGCAAAAAGAAGCTTTCCAAAGGCGAAGACATCGGCTACGTAGGTGAGGTTACAAAGGTTAATCCGAAGATCCTCCAGGACCTTCTGGAAAGAGATTTCCTTCCGATCGTATTCCCGATCGGCTTTGACGAAAATTTTGATTCCTACAATATCAATGCGGATGATGCAGCCTGCGCCATTGCAGAGGCAGTTGAGGCAGAGAAGCTGGCCTTCCTGTCTGACATTGAGGGTGTTTACAGGGATGCAGATGATCCCTCCACTCTGATCTCCGAGCTTCGTGTAGATGAGGCTGAGAACCTGATCTCAGATGGTACGGTGGGCGGCGGTATGATCCCGAAGCTGAAAAACTGTATTGACGCTATCGAGCATGGTGTAAACAGAGTCCATATCCTGGATGGAAGGATCCCGCACAGCTTACTGCTTGAGATATTTACAAACAAAGGTATTGGTACTGCAATTTTAAAAGATGATGGGGAGAAATATTACAATGAGCATGAATGAACAGATGGAAGAATCTGAAGCCAGTATTCTTCATACATATAACCGTTTTCCGGTAGTTTTTGAAAAAGGCGATGGCTGTTACCTCTATGATTCCGAAGGAAAGGAATATCTGGATTTTGCGGCAGGTATCGCAGTAAATGCCCTGGGCTATCATTATCCGGGCTATGACGAAGCATTGAAATCCCAGATCGACAAGCTGATGCATATTTCCAACCTGTACTACAATGAGCCGATCATTGAGGCAGGTGCCAAACTTGTACAGGCAAGCCATATGGAAAAGGCCTTCTTCACAAACAGTGGTACAGAGGCCATCGAGGGTGCTCTGAAGGCTGCCAAGAAATATGCCTACGAAAGAGATGGCCATGCAGACCATGAGATCATTGCCATGAACCATTCCTTCCACGGCCGCAGCATCGGCGCTCTTTCCGTGACAGGCAATGCACATTACAGAGAACCCTTTGAGCCTCTGATGGGTGGGGTGAAATTTGCAGATTTCAATGATCTTGAGAGTGTAAAGGCTCAGATCACAGATAAGACCTGTGCCATCATCGCCGAGACCGTACAGGGAGAAGGCGGTATTTATCCGGCTACAAAAGAGTTCCTGGAAGGCTTACGTAAGCTTTGTGATGAGCAGGATATCATCCTGATCCTGGACGAGATCCAGTGCGGTATGGGACGTACCGGACATTATTTTGCATGGCAGGCATATGGAGTACAGCCGGATATCATGACCTGTGCCAAAGCACTTGGCTGTGGTGTTCCGGTAGGGGCTTTTGTGCTGAACAAAAAAGCAGCTGCAGCCTCCCTGAAGCCAGGCGACCACGGAACCACTTACGGTGGAAATCCCTTCGTATGTGCAGCAGTCAGCAAGGTATTTGACATTTTTGAAAAAGATCAGATCCTTTCCCATGTGCAGGGACTTACTCCGTATTTTGAGGAGAAGCTGGACGAACTGGTTGCAAAGCATGACTGTGCAGAAACAAGAAGAGGCAAAGGTTTCATGCAGGGTATCGTGATCAAGGGGCGTCCGGTAGGAGACGTGGTGAAAAAAGCTCTTGTAAATGGCCTTCTGGTGATCTCAGCAGGAAGTGATGTTCTCCGCCTTGTTCCTCCTCTTGTGATCACAAAAGAGGATATCGACAAGATGGCAGAGATCCTTGACGAGTGTATGGAATAATAAAAAAATAACAGATACAAAAGCAGCAGTATTTTCCGGAAAGGGTAGTGTGCCGATGGAGAATACGGCTGCTTTTTTGTCAGAGAGAAAATGTATATAAATTATATAACAGATATAGAAAACAGTATCCGAAAATCTGGTCGTGTGTTTGAAAACAAACAAAAACTGCTATGATACACCGACAAAATGCACAAAAAAGAGAGCGGGTTCGAGTATAAATTGCACATCTACACAGTTGATTTTAGAACGCCATATGTTATAATTTCACTGGTAAAAAATTTATGTGAGGGGTGAAAATTTTGAAAAAATTATTAACCGTCATGTGTACTTTTCTGACAGTATTTCTGGCATGTCCTGTGGGTGTATGGGCAGCCGGAAACGGTGGGACAGGATCTGGTGTGCCGGTGTGGCTTTGTATCCCTTTTGCGGGCCTTCTTCTGTGTGTTGCAGTGATGCCGCTGGTAAAGGGTGAGTGGTGGGAGTCACATCAGCCCGTTGTGGTTGCATTCTGGATCGTTCTTATGATCATTCCGTTTGCAGTTGTTTACGGTGCCGGAAAAACTGCGGAAACAGTACTTGAGTGCGTGATCAATGACTATCTTACATTTATCATCTTGTTATTTGGACTGTTCTGTGTATCCGGTAACATTACAGTTGAGGGTGATTTTGCGGGTTCGCCAAGAGTAAATGTAGGACTTCTTGCACTGGGAACCCTGCTTTCCAGCTGCATCGGAACTACCGGAGCCAGCATGCTGATGGTCCGTCCGGTGATCAAAATGAATTCCTGGAGAAAGAGAAAGGGTCATATTATGATCTTTTTCATCTTTATGGTATCCAACATGGGTGGCTGCCTGACACCGATCGGTGATCCGCCGCTTCTGATGGGCTTCATGCGAGGAGTTCCGTTCTTCTGGAGCCTTCATCTTTTTCCGGTACTGATCTTTAATATGGTGATCCTTCTGTTTGTGTTCTATCATCTGGATATGCGCTCTTACAAGAAGGATATCGCAGAGGGACGTAAACCGGATATCAGCAAACCGGGTACCGAGTTTAAGATTGAGGGGCTTCATAATATCATCTTCCTTGTGATGATCGTTGTGGGTGTTATCTTAAGCGGAATGCTTCCCGGTATGCCTGCATTCCAGGATGCAGCCGGAAATGTAAAGGGGATTCATATTTTCGGTGAGGTTACTTTAAGTTTCCCGTCGATCATTGAGATCGTCCTGATCCTGGCAGCTGCATTTCTGTCCTTTAAGACAACGGATAAGAGGATCCGTGTGCGGAACCATTTTACCTGGGGTGCGATCAAGGAGGTTGCAGTACTTTTCATCGGTATTTTTATCACCATGCAGCCTGCACTGATGCTTCTGAAAGCAGTAGGACCGAATCTTGGTATCACCGAGCCGTACCAGATGTTCTGGGCGACCGGAGCTTTGTCCAGCTTCCTGGATAATACGCCGACCTATCTGGTATTTCTGACAACAGCAGGAACTCTTGGATTTACAAACGGAATCGCAACAACGCTGGGAACGGTTCCTGTAAAGCTGCTTTCTGCGATTTCCTGCGGTGCTGTATTTATGGGCGCCAATACATATATCGGCAATGCTCCGAACTTTATGGTCAAGACACTTTCTGACGAAAATGGTATCAACATGCCGTCCTTCTTCGGATATATGGCATGGTCCATTTGTTTCCTGGTACCGGTGTTCATCATCGATATGCTGGTATTCTTTTTATAAGGGAGGAGGATCAATATGCAGGATAATAACATTCGAGAGAAATGCAGAGAGCTTGCCACCAGGCTTTATGAACTGGATGGCGAGGTTTATGAAAGCGTAGGATCTTCCCTTGGACGTACCTTCACCGGTGACAGAGAAGGCACTATCCGGAACTTAAGTGCTCTGATGTATACCAAACCGGACGGACATCTTCTTCGAAGCGAGATGGCACTGATCAGCAACATGGCCAGGACCATCAAGGATAAAGAAGAAAAAAGCCGTCTCATGAAGAAATATGATGAGATCTTTCAGGAGATCCTGACGCTGCCGGAGACTTTTGTTGCTACGGATATCATGGATAAGGAACGTGTGGCGCTGAATCATATGATCAAGCACAGGGAAAAAATCTCTGAGAATGACCATCTGGTCATCTGCATCAGCCGTACACAGGGAAGTGCCGGTAATGATATCGGTTTCGGACTGGCAGACAAGCTTCGGATCAACTATTATGATGTGGAGATCTTTGATCAGGTATTAAGGCGTCTTGAGGCGGAAAAGGGCGCGGTCAACGATGCGGAATATTTTGCGGATTTCAATAAATATGAGAAGAAGCATAAATTTGATCCCAAGGGCTGGTTCCGGGAATTCAACCGTTACCATGGTCTTCCGAAACAGGATGCGGTATTCTTTAACATGAGTGACCTGATCTGCGATCTGGCCTCAAAAGAGGATTGCATCATTATGGGAAGGTGTGCGGATGCGATCCTCAAGAACAATCACATTCCGCATATCAGTCTGTTTATCACAGCTCCTTTTGCTATCCGTGTGCAGCATGTTATGGATGTAAGGAAGATGAATATGAAGCAGGCAGTCCGTTTCCTGAAGAAGATGGACAGCCAGCACAGACGGTATTACAATTTTTACGGCGGAGCTCAGTGGGGCAAGCCGGATAATTATGATCTTTGTATCAACAGTGCAAGCTACGGAATCAATGAAACAGAGAATCTGATCCTGAAACTGCTGGATGATCAGATCCACTGAGAGATAAAAATATGAGCAGCCTGGAAGAAAGAAAAAGTTCCGAAGGGGATTTTAGCTTAACAGGCTGCAAACAGAAAAAGAATCAGAACAGAGTTCCTGCAAAGGAGAGGTAACCTTCTGCCAGCCAGAAGTACTTCAGAATGCAGGAACTTTTTTTATATTTTGTTTATAAAAACTTAATCTTGATTAACTTTTTTCATTTAGGGGATTGACATTCGAAAAAACTTAGTATAAACTAACCTATGAGTTAGGGCTGACTAATTAGATTGAGTTAATTAATAGAAAGAAACGGAGGGATTCCATGCAGCCGATTTTATTTTTACAGTCAGGCGATACTGGTACGATCAAGCGTATTTCCGGAGCGGAGGATACAAGAAGATTTCTTGCAGGCCTTGGTTTTGTTGAGAATGCGGAAGTGACAGTTATTTCCCAGTTTGACGGCAATCTGATCGTAAATGTCAAGGATTCCAGTAGTAGCAGTCAATAAAGAAATCGGCAGACACATTATGGTGTGACCGGACTGCGAGGCAGTGACCGGTAGTGGATTTGCCCCAAACTGCGGAAGGCGCAGTTGAGGATAGATTAGGAATTGGAATATGAACAGGGAGGAAAAGAGAAATGACTTTACGTGATGCAGCAGTAGGTTCTACAGTAGTTGTTTCCCAAGATCACCGGCGACCCGGCTTACAAGCGTCGTATCATGGATATGGGAATCACAAAAGGCAGCGAGGTTTATATCCGAAAGGTAGCTCCTCTTGGAGATCCGGTTGAGATCACCATCAGAGGTTATGAGCTTTCCTGCGTAAGCATGACGCAGCATGTGTGGAAGTAAAGTAAATAAGCTTCGAAAAATGACAGAGCGTCAGGCTCTGACCTGAAAAAAAGGAGGATGCAAAAATGTCTGTAACAATAGCTCTTGCCGGAAACCCGAACTGTGGTAAGACTACAATGTTCAATGCTCTTACAGGCGCAAACCAGTACGTTGGTAACTGGCCAGGTGTTACTGTAGAGAAAAAAGAGGGTAAGCTGAAAAACCAGAAGGATGTAACGGTAACAGACCTTCCGGGTATCTATTCACTTTCCCCGTATACACTTGAGGAGGTTGTCAGCCGTGATTACCTTCTGAAAGAGAAACCGGATGTGATCATCGATCTTGTGGATGCAACAAACATCGAGAGAAACCTGTATCTTGCAACCCAGCTTCTTGAGATCGGTATCCCGGTTGTTATCGCTCTTAACATGGTGGATCTTCTGAAGAAGAACAACATCCATATCAATGTAAAAGGCTTAAGCTCTGCGCTTGGATGCCCGATCGTTGAGACCTCTGCTCTTAAAGGAACAGGTCTTAAAGAGGTTGTTGATGAGGCGATCAAATGTGCAAACCAGCACAGAGTACCATCTAAGCAGATGGAATTCCCGAAAGCAGTTGAAAAAGCTGTAAACGAGATCGAGGGACTTGTTCCTGCAAACATCTCTGAGGAGAACAAAAGATGGTATGCAGTAAAGCTTCTTGAGAGAGACAGCAAGGTGAAAGAAGGTCTGAACCTTCCGGCTTCTGCACAGTCCAGAATCGAGGAGATCGCTTCTGAGCTTGAAAAGGACCCTGCCGGCTTAAATCTGCCAGGATCTCGCCCTCGTAATCCGGTTTGTATACACCTGTCATACGGGCATTTCCAAAACAAGAAAGCTTTCTACCGCATCATTCATAAGATACACAAGACGGATTTCGCCGTTTTTTACATAAGAATCCACTCTGTACATATTGTCATCGGACTTTTCCGCAATTGCTTCCGAAAAAGCACTTTCTGAAGCTGCTTTCTGATCCTGCGGATCTTTCTCATCATTCACTGCCACTAGTTCAAACTGATCTTCTCCAAGCAGCTCTGCTAGCTTCTGAAAGGTATCTGGCAGCTCTTCAAAGGCCTTCTCTGAGACATATCTCTCCGGTGCTGTTTTTCCTGCAGTATTATTTCCAGTATCCATCAATTACCTCTTTATTCAGTTTCTCCCCAATAACGATCATGATCTCCTGTCCCAGCTTTGCCGGCCGGATGCAGATCTCATGGCGGGTAGCATTCAGCTCCAGCCACTGTCCATCTTCTTTTCTGAGAAATCCTTTTACGCGAAAAACATCTCCGCAGGATGGATCATTCAGGATCCTTTCTGCAGTTTCATGAAGTTCCTCCTCGCTTTTATGAACGTTCATAAAAAACAGAGAATCAAATCCGCCGCCTTCCGCATAGGATTCCTTCACGTAATCCTCTGCCACATACCCGCAATCCAGGATCTTTTCCAGGTCTGCGTCCGTAAGATCATTCCAGTTTCCGGTGAGGATCTCACTGTCCAGACAGCGCCTGCACTGGATCTGGCCAAGTGCACGGTTGAGATGCTCTTTTGTGCTGCTGATCTCTTCCACCGTGGCTTCCTGGCTCCTGCTCAGTAATACACAGCCTGCATCTGCCACCTCGGAAGCCAGCAGATAATCCGCTTCCGCAGAAAGATCCTCTGACAGCTTCGCATCCACAATGGCGATCACATTTCCGATCTCATACCATTTATCCAACGGTTCCTCATGGAGGGCGTCAAAGAACTCATCCACATCAAAGATTCCGGATGGTTCTACGATGACACGGTCGTAACCGCACATTCCCATGGCGATCAGCTTTGTCTTAAATCGCCGTCTGTGACAGTCCGCATCACAGCCCCCGGAAACCATCTCCAGCTCACAGTTGTCTCCCATCAGATCCTGAAGCAGCATCATATCCACATTCACTGCCCCGAAATCATTTTCCAGGATCCCGATGTTCATGCCTTTTTTCAGAAGATAGGAGGCATATTTTTTTATAAATGTTGTCTTTCCGGATCCGAGAAATCCGGTTATCAGATCGATCTTTATCATATTTCTTCCTTTACCTTATCAACTCTCCGGAGCATACAGTAAAATAAATGCAAATATATGCTTTACTTATGTTCCGGTCATATTTCAATAATCTCCTGCCCAACAAATGCCGGACTGCTATCAGTATATAATCTTTTTTCCGCAAAGAAAAGAGGCGGTCCTGAAAAATCCTCTCAGAACTGCCTCTTTCCGGCTATTTTATCTTTTTATAAACATATATGAAGATTACTTTGTAAACAGATCTACCAGATCCTGACCATCATTATAGCCCTGTTTTTTCAGTTCCTGAACAAACCAGTCATCTACACCGTCTACTGCTTTCTTAAAGGAATCGATATCCATGTCCTTTTTCTCTGTGAAGGTCACACCGTTTTTGTCTGCCCAGCGTGCTTTGATCTCATCATCACTGGAACGGTTGATGTAACGCTCATACTCAACAGCTTTCTGACCACACTCGTCAACAACAGCCTGCTGCTCCGGTGTCAGCGCATCATAAATATCCTGGTTGATGCAGAAGAACAGGCAGTCATAAATTGCATCCCACATGGAGCAATATGGCTGTACCTCCTGTACACTGGCCGCATCGATGGCGGGCAACGGATTCTCCTCGCCCTCTACCGTATTCTGCTGAAGTGCTGTGTAGGTCTCAGACCAGTTCATATTTGTGGCATCTGCCCCCCATCTCTTATAACACTCCATAAGAAGATTAGAGCCTGCTACACGAACCTTCAGGTTCTTCATATCATCTACAGATTTTACCTCATGCTTGCTGTTTGTCAACTCACGAAATCCGTTCTCTGCAATACCCATACAGTGAAGTCCGTAGCCGTTAAGGATCTCCTTCAGCTTGTCTCCGGCCTCTCCGTCAAACTTCGCATCTGCATCATCGTAGGAATCATAGATGAACGGCAGGGATACCACATTGAAGCGTGGATCAAATGCAGAATAGATCAGATTGGAATGCATGGAGATCTGTACCGGGTCTCCGTTCATCAATGCCTGGATTCCCTCGGACTGATTTCCGTTTGTCAGCTGATCCGCTGCGTAAATGTTAACCTTGACCTTTCCTCCGGTAGCCTTTTCCATGAGTTCACCGAACTTACGTCCTCCATCAGCCCAGGTACTTGTCTCCGTTGTGGAGCATGCAAAGTTCCAGGTTGTCTCAGGCCAGTTCAGATCAGTGTAATCCTCCACGGTATCTACCGAATCCTCTGTAAACAGATCTACAAGATCCTGTGCATCGTCATAGCCTGCACTCTTAAGCTCCTTTACAAACCAGTCGTCGATTCCGTCTACTGCTTTCTTGAAGGAATCGATATCCATATCCTCTTTCTTTGTAAAGGTCACACCGTTGCTCTTCTCCCAGCGGCTCATGATCTCCTCGTCGCCGGAACGGTTGATATAACGCTCATACTCAACAGCCTTCTGGCCTGCCTCATCAACAACCTGCTGCTGTTCCGGTGTCAGGCTGTCATAGATATCCTGGTTGATACAGAAGAACAGACAATCATAGATTGCATCCCACATGGAGCAGTACGGCTGTACCTCCTGTACACTGGCTGCGTCGATCGCAGGCAACGGGTTCTCCTCACCCTCTACCGTATTCTGCTGAAGTGCTGTGTAGGTCTCAGACCAGTTCATATTTGTGGCATCTGCCCCCCATCTCTTATAGCATTCCATAAGAAGGTTGGAACCGGCCACACGAACCTTCAGGTTCTTCATGTCGTCTACTGTTTTTACTTCATGCTTGCTGTTTGTCAGCTCACGGAAACCATTCTCTGCGATTCCCATACAATGAAGTCCATACTCACCAAGGATCTCTTTCAGCTTTTCTCCGGCCTCACCGTCAAATTTTGCATCTGCGTCATCGTAAGAATCATAGATAAACGGCAGGGATACTACATTGAATCTCGGGTCAAATGCAGAGTAGATCAGATTGGAATGCATGGAGATCTGTACCGGGTCTCCGTTCATCAGTGCCTGGATTCCCTCGGACTGATTTCCGTTTGTCAGCTGATCTGCTGCGTAAATATTAACCTTGACTTTTCCGCCGGTTGCTTTTTCCATAAGCTCACCAAACTTACGTCCTCCGTCAGCCCAGGTACTTGTTTCAGTTGTAGAGCATGCAAAGTTCCATGTCATCTCCGGCCAGTCAAGATCACTATAATCCGCGATGGTATTAAAGGAATCACTTCCGTCTCCGGAATCCTTGGAACTCTGGCTTTCTGTGTCAGAAGACTGGTCTCCTGTATAGGAGCCCTCTTTTGCAAGAGCCTTCGGAAGAGCTGTGGAAACAGCCGGAATATAAGTGATGATCAGAAGAACTGCAACGGATGCAGCGATCATCGGCATAACTGCTCTGGAGATCTGCTGAAGAGTAACCTCCAGACCTTTTTTGATCTTGATACTGATGGCAACGAAAAGATTTACACCTACCGGAGGTGTTACCTGTCCGATCGCAAGGTTAACTGTTGCCATAACACCGAATGCTACCACATCATAGCCCAGAGCCTTACATACCGGAAGCATGATCGGTATAAAAATGTACATCGCAGAGTTTGCATCAATGAAGCATCCTGCGATCAGGAAAATGATGTTTACGATCAGAAGGAAGGTAAACTGATTATGTGCAATGCCGGCAAGAAGCTCAGATGCCGCATTTGCAATACCAAACTTGGTACATACAAAAGAGAACAGGGAAGCACTCGCTACGATCAGCATGATTCCACCGGTTGTCTTTGCAGAATCCACAAGAATGTCAAACAGATCTTTGAGCTTAACCTCACGGTAGATCACCATACCAACAAACAGACCGTAAACAACAGATACGGCTGCAGCCTCAGTTGGTGTAAAGATACCACCGTAAATTCCCCCGAGGATGATAACCGGCATCAGGAATCCCCAGAATGCATCTTTAAATGTATCCCAGCGCTCTTTTGCGGAAGCTTTTTCACGGGATGGCTGAATGTTATGTTTCTTTGCCTCGATCATAACGATGATCACAAGAGCAACACCCATCAGAAGTCCCGGAACGATACCAGCCATAAACATATCTGCAATAGATACACCTGTAATAGAAGCGTATACAACGAATGCGATACTCGGCGGTATGACAATAGCGATGGAACTGGAGGTTGCCATCAATGCCGTGGAAAACGGTGCAGAGAAACCGCCCTGCTCAACCATAGCCGGGATCAGAACTGCTCCAAGTGCCGCAACCGTTGCAGGACCGGAACCGGAGATCGCTCCGAAGAAGCAGGCTACGATAACACATACAATGGCGATACCGCCCTTTTTATGTCCTACGCAGGTATCTACGAAGTTGATCAGTCGTTTGGAAATACCGGCTTTTGCCATAATGTTTCCGGACAGAACAAAGAACGGGATAGCAAGAAGCAGGAATTTACTGATTCCGGAGTACATATTTGTAGCTACGATCGTCAGAGATGTACCGGAATAAAGGATGGCACATACAGATGACAGACCTAAGCAGATCGCAATGGGAAGTCCCAGAATCAGGAAAACAAAGAAGGAGATAAATAAGATTGCACTGATCATTTATTTGTCCTCCTTTTCATCATCTTTTTTTAGGCAGAAGTCCAGGCAGTACTCAATAAAATGAAGGATCATACAGCCTGCTCCGATCGGCACGAAGGACCAGAAGATCCACTCCGGCCAGTTCAATACGAAAGTTCTCTTGCCGTTTGCCAGCTGTGTAAGAACTTTGTCCATTCCATATTTAAATAAAATTGCGGAAAAAACAATGCTCAGGACCGTGATCAGGATTACAGATGGTTTTTCCAGTTTTTTCGGAAGACGGTCCGTAACCAGTGTCAGACTTACCAGTCCTCCTTTTTCACGGCAGGCAAGTGCTGCTGCCAGAAGTGTGATGAGAACAAACACCGCTACAACAAGCTCTTCTGTAAAAGACCATGAGCGATGGATGACCTTACGGGAAAATACATTTCCCACAGTCAGCACAAGGATCAGCAGTGTGGAAATGACCAGTACGATTTTTTCTACTGCTGCAAGTGCGTTCATGAGTTTTTTGTACACTTTCATACTCTTTCCCCTTTTGTATATTTTTCCGGTTTCAGATCCTTACCGCGTGGTTTAAAATGTTTTTGATAAAAAAAATCCGTCCCCTTTCAGGGACGGATATAAAATTCCGCAACCACCCTGTTTCTCCATTGAAACAAGCACGATTCTGCAACGTACCGGCATACGCGACTTCTGTAACGGGAAGCACCCGTGAAAACCTACTTACTTGTCTGAAACTTTCGGCTTTCCTTCTCAGGGATGATATTCAAGGCAGTTCCGACGCTGCATCACACCAGTCACAGCTCTCTGAAGACGGTTCCTCTGTCTCTACTGATTCCCTTCATGGAATTTACTTCTGTTATGTGTTAACTCTTTAATGAGTTAAACCAATTCTAACTCTGTTTGTTTTGATAGTCAAGTTTTTTTTCAAAAACTCCTTCAGGCGTTCTTTCCTTCTCCGGCGAAGTACTCCTTCACAAGCTTTACAACCACACCGGAAAGCAGGAATACTGCGATCAGGTTAGGGATCGCCATCAGACCGTTGAAAGTCTCTGCGATACTCCAGAGAAGTCCAAGGTCAACAGTTGCGCCGATGATTGCTACCAGAGAGTACAGTACCATAAAAGGTCTGATAGCTTTTTCCTTAAAAAGGAACTCCGCACATCTGGCTCCGTAAAGTCCCCATCCAATGATAGTGGAAAATGCGAAGCAGCACATGGCAACTGCTGTAAAGATGGAAACCCAGTTTCCGTATGTACTGGTAAAACCGCTGATGGTAAGCTCCGCTCCTGCTGCTGCGCCATAACCAACCGGCACCCCGCTGCAAAGGATGACAAGCGCTGTCAGCGTACAGATCACGATCGTGTCCGTGAATACCTCAAAGATCCCGAAAAATCCCTGTTTTACAGGTTTTCTGGTGTCTGCACAGGCATGTGCGATGGAACCGGTACCAAGACCTGCCTCATTGGAAAAAATACCTCTGGAAACACCCTTTTTCATACTCATGAAAAAGCTTCCTACTACGCCGCCTGTCACAGATGCCGGATTAAATGCCCCTCTGATGATAGCGCTGAAAACACCCGGAACATTTTTCCAGTTGATGATAACTACACCGACGGCAAGAATAATATAAAACAATGCCATAAACGGTACCAGCTTTTCTGTAACCTGGCCGATCCTTTTGATTCCGCCAAGCAGGATCATTGCCACAAGGATCGCAAGGATGATCCCCATAACAAGGTTTACCGTAGAAGTATTGTCTGCAGCGATCACATTGTAATTGATCAGTGCAGAATCAATAGCTGTTGTAATGGTATTAACCTGGGTTGCATTTCCGGTTCCGAAAACAGTAAGCACACCAAAAGCGGAAAACAGATATGCCAGCCAGTGCCAGTGTTTTTTTAGACCATTCTTAATGTAATACATTGGTCCTCCAACCAGATCTCCATTGGCATTGGTTTCGCGGAAATGTACCGCAAGTGTTACTTCTGAAAACTTTGTACACATTCCTAAGAAGTGCAGAAATCCACATCCAGAATACGGCTCCCGGTCCTCCGATGGCAATAGCACCTGCCACACCTGCAATATTTCCCGTTCCCACGGTAGCAGCTAACGCCGTACAACAGCCTGAAACGGTGTCAGACTTCCATCGGAAGCTTCTC
>ENA-OQBV01001167-OQBV01001167.1-human-gut-metagenome-genome-assembly--contig:-NODE-1167-length-13549-cov-2.058188_pt1 | contig 13549 bp, 20 predicted proteins | sample MGYA00242750_ERZ504559 | MGnify/ENA primary metagenome ERZ504559 (study PRJEB26092, sample SAMD00036230) | human gut metagenome | host: Homo sapiens | study: EMG produced TPA metagenomics assembly of...
CAGGAATCACTTCACCAAAACTTAATGACGTTTTTATAAATAGGTGCTGAAAGTGCGCTCAATTTTTTTGGTAAAAAAAAGTAGATTATCGCAGATAGCTTGGAAACGCTGTTTACTGTTAAAACGTTTATCTAAAAAACGATAAACTAACGGATAGCTATAATCTGCATGTTCATTTAATAACGTCACAAGAAAAGGATGCTGGTTAATAAATTGCTCAAATTGAGCAATTGATCCACGGTGTAAAAAAGCACGAAGACGATAACGTAGGCGCTTAAGCACATAAGAATGCCCAGGTCTATCGGGATAAACGGCTTCCGCTTTTGGCCAGCGATATTGCTTCTCTTGAGATTCCATAGTTGTTAATATAATTAAAGAGGCTTTAAATCACACAAAGCGCGCATTCTCTCATAATTTCAGCAATTTTTCTATTTGTGATATGCTAGGGGCAATTGATGAAAGGAACCATTATGTCTGAAATTAAACTGAATTATCATAAAACGCATTTTCTTACGAGCGCCCCAAATATTCGTGCCATCCCAGAAGATACTGGAATTGAAATTGCTTTTGCGGGACGCTCAAATGCAGGGAAATCAACCGCACTTAATGCGTTAACCAATCAAAAAAGCTTAGCCAGAACGTCTAAAACACCTGGTCGTACACAGCTCATCAATCTTTTTGAGGTAGAGCCGAATTGTAAATTGGTGGACTTACCCGGCTATGGCTATGCTGCGGTTCCTGAGAAAATGAAAATTGAATGGCAAAAATCCCTCGGGGAATATTTGCAAAAGCGTAAATGTTTAGGTGGACTTGTTGTTTTAATGGATATTCGCCATCCTTTAAAAGATCTCGACCAACAAATGATCGAATGGGCTGTTTCTGCTGACTTACCAGTTATGTTACTTTTAACTAAGGCAGATAAACTCAGTCAAAGTGCGCGTAGCAAACAAGTCAAAATGGTACGTGAAGCCATTTTACCCTTCCAAGGTGATATTCAAGTCGAAGCCTTTTCTGCACAAAATAAAATTGGCATTGATAAATTGGCTGCCAAGTTAGATAGTTGGTTTTCGCCACTTTTTTCGTAGTTTTTTATCAAGAAAAAGTCATTTCTGCGATCAAGATCGCAAAAAAAGTACAGGATGCATGATTTCATTCTGTGCTTTTTTTATAGTGCGAAAATCTGATTATTTTTGACCGCACTTTAAGGAATCTGAATGTCTCTTGCCATTGTTTATAGCCGTGCATCAATGGGGGTACAAGCCCCTCTTGTTACCATTGAGGTACACTTAAGTAACGGAAAGCCTGGATTTACCTTAGTTGGTCTACCCGAAAAAACCGTAAAAGAAGCGCAAGATCGTGTCAGAAGTGCATTAATGAATGCGCAGTTCAAATATCCTGCCAAACGCATCACCGTAAATCTTGCACCGGCTGATTTACCCAAAGAAGGAGGGAGATTTGATTTACCTATTGCAATCGGTATTTTAGCTGCATCAGATCAATTAGACGGTAGCCGTTTAAAACAATTTGAATTCGTTGGCGAGCTCGCCTTGACGGGGGAATTACGTGGCGTACACGGTGTCATTCCTGCCATTTTAGCGGCACAAAAAGGCCAAACGTGCCCCCATTATCGCTTATCAAAATGCCAATGAGGCGTCGCTTGTCTCAGAGCAAGAGACTTATTTCGCTAAAAATCTGCTAGAAGTCGTGCAATTCTTAAATAATCAAGAAAAATTACCTTTGGCTTCATTACTTGCACAAGAAAGTGCGGTCGGATTTTCAGCTAAAAATCACTTGGATTTGACCGATATTATTGGTCAGCAACATGCTAAACGAGCTCTAACGATAGCGGCAGCTGGTCAGCACAACCTACTCTTTTTAGGGCCACCTGGGACGGGTAAAACCATGTTGGCAAGTCGCCTCACGGCATTGCTCCCTGAAATGACGGATTTAGAAGCCATTGAAACCGCTTCGGTTACGAGTTTAGTACAAAATGAATTAAATTTTCATAACTGGAAACAACGTCCGTTTCGAGCGCCACATCATAGTGCCTCATTACCTGCCTTAGTAGGAGGAGGAACCATTCCAAAACCAGGCGAAATATCGCTCGCACATAACGGCGTACTTTTTCTTGATGAATTGCCTGAGTTTGAGCGTAAAGTGCTTGATGCGCTTCGCCAGCCATTAGAAAGTGGAGAAATTATTATTTCGCGTGCCAATGCGAAAATCCAATTCCCTGCTCGCTTTCAACTCGTTGCCGCAATGAATCCAAGCCCAACGGGTCATTACACTGGAACACATAATCGCACCTCACCGCAGCAAGTGATGCGTTATTTAAACCGACTTTCAGGACCGTTTTTAGATCGCTTGATTTATCTATTGAAGTCCCTCTTCTGCCACAAGGTAGCTTACAGAATACAGGGGATAGAGGCGAGACAAAGCCAGCAAAGTACGAGAAAAAGTGTTAAAAGTGAGGGAAATTCAACTTACTCGAGCCGGTAAAATCAATGCGTATCTTTCAAGCAAAGAAATTGAACGAGACTGTAAATTACAAGATAAAGATGCATTATTCCTTGAGAATGCACTCAATAAGCTAGGACTTTCAGTAAGAGCCTATCATCGGATTTTAAAAGTCTCACGCACGATTGCTGATTTAAATGGCGAAAAAGAAATACAACAATCTCATTTAGCAGAAGCGCTAGGATATCGGGCCATGGATCGGTTGTTACAGAAATTGTCTACTGCTTAAAAATAAAAGGGCGAATAATTCGCCCTTTTTTATCTTCTATGCTTAGTAATAAGAATGTTCACCACGCTGGTGTTCTGTGACGTCTCGTGCGCCTTTTAGTTCATTTGGGAAAAGTGCGACCAATTGTTTCTCTACACCATCTTTTAAGGTGACATCAACCATTGAACAACCGTTACAGCCACCACCAAATTGTAGAACTGCATAACCGTCATCGGTAATTTCAATTAACGTGATTTTACCGCCATGGCTGGCTAATTGTGGGTTAATTTGTGTTTGGATCACGTACTCTACGCGCTCAATTAAAGGCGCATCATCTGCAACTTTACGCATTTTTGCGTTAGGTGCTTTTAAAGTCAGTTGAGCACCGAGCTCTTCGGTTACGTAATCAATTTCCGCATCTTCTAAAAACGGTAAACTGATTTCATCTACAAACGCTGAAAAAGTATCGTATTTCATTTCGGTATCAGTCGCTTCAACTGAATTTGGCGGGCAATAAGAAACGCCACATTCTGCCCCAGGCGTACCAGGATTCACGACAAAAATACGAATATTTGTACCTTCTTCTTGTGTATCTAAAAGTTTCCGAAAATGTGCTTGTGCAGCATCTGAAATAAAAATTTGTTCCATAAATAAAGTCCTAATACTTGATGCAATATATCAAGAATGATACTCCTATACGGCAATTTTTTCTACATTTATTCCTATTTTTATAGATATAGGTAAATCCTATCCTTAACAGATTTTAGGCTCGAGCTAAGCCCCATACTTGAATTTCTTTTACACCTAATTTTCGAAGCTGTTTAGCTATTTCTGCTAATGTTGAACCGGTTGTAATCACATCATCCACCAACGCAACACGTTCATAAGGAAAAGGCTTTTGGGTATTCACTGTAAAAGCATTTTTAAGGTTTTGTCGTCGATCTTTCGCCGTTAAACCTCGCTGAGTATGGGTATGTTTAATCCGTTTCACCACATGATGACAGTTAGGCACATCACACCAGCGACTTAACCAATTAGCCAATAAATCAGCTTGGTTATAGCCCCGTTGCCATTGTCGAAAATGATATAACGGTACGGGAATAATCGCCTGTGGCAGCGAGAGCCCATGTGTTCGTCTCGCCTGTCGCACCGCAAGATAAAGCAAACGCGATAAACTGCGATCTAACCAAAACTGTTTTTGGAATTTAAAACGATGAATAAGTGAAGAAAGTGGTTCAAGGTAATGCCCAATGATCACAATGCGATCCCAAGCAGGTTCATTTTTCAAACAATGTCCACAGCCCATTGCATAATGCTGCAAGGGTGAACCACATCGACCACAATAAGGGAAAGTTTTAATTTGCTTCTGACATCGACTACACAACCCGTTTCGACCAAGATGAATAGATCGCTTGCAATACACACAGCTAAACTGAAAAAAATGGGAAAACATAAAAGAAATTGACCGCACTTTATTTTTTCGCTTTTTCAACTTGCTTAAAATGCTTTTCTTTCTTAGCCATTTCCATTCTTTCACCCTGTTTCAAAATATGAGGTGTCACAAAAATGACGAGTTCGCGTTTTTGATGACGTTCACTTTCCTTACTAAATAAGCGCTTAATACCTGGAATATCGCCCAATAATGGTACTTTATCGACACCTTTCGTGATCGTATCGTGAAATACACCACCTAATACAATTGTTTCGCCATCTTTGGCAAACACTTGCGTATTAATTTCTTGTTTATCAATGGATACCACTTCATTTTGCCCATAAGCCACTCGATTCCCTGGAGAATTTTGACTCACTAATAAATCCAATAAAATATTATTATCCTTCGAAATATGTGGTGTCACTTCTAATCCCAACACCGCTTCTCGAAATTCCACTGATTGAGTGTCATTTTTCCCATTTGTCACCACATAAGGAATTTCTGTCCCTTGTTTGATGCTTGCGCTTTTCTTGTTGGTCGTAAGTAAGCGAGGGCTTGCAATAATTTCTACGTTATTTTCACGTTCAAGTGCGGTCAATTCTAGGTCTAATAATCGACCATTAATTTTAGCTACTTGAAGAGCTAATGAGCCAGCTGGCGTGACCGTTGTCGCAAAATTCACATTTAAATTATTACTGATATTGCTAAACCCATTCGCATCTAGACTGCCACTCACTCGATGGGCTGCCTCAGTAGGATTAAAAATACCCCAACGCACACCTAATTCTTTTAGGCTTTCATCGGTAATCGTCACAATACGTGCTTCAATGACAATTTGTTCAATGGGTTTATCTAGCTCTGCAATCAATTTTTTAATATTTTTGAGTGAACGTGCATCATCCTGAATCAGTAATACATTGCTTCGGTCATCAAATGTAATTGTGCCGCTAGGTGAAAGCAAAGAACCACTACCAGTTGTTAAAGATTTCATCACATCAGAGGCCTTGGCAAAATGCAGTTTAACCGTTGTACTCACAAGTGGTGTTTCACTAGGCAAACTTTCTCCGCTAATCGCCATCGGTTCTGTCATTTTCTCTGCATATTGTTCATGTTGAGAAGGTTTACCCAAATAATAAATACCATTTTCTTGATAAAAAGAGAGACCTTTGATTTTTGCGACAGAACGCAATAAACGATCAAAATCTACGTTATCTAATTGTAATGAAAGTGTTCCTTCTAGCTCATCATCAATCATTAAATTAGCGTTTTGCTCAATAGCCAGTTGTTGGAGTGTCGCCACCATTGGCGCCTGTTTTAAGCGAAGTGAAAATACGCGATTTTCAGCCGCAGAGTAAGTTGTCCATAGGATCAAAAAACACATTAAAAACTGACCGCACTTTGTTTTTATTTTCTGCTTTATCATTTTAAAATCTCATGATGATTGATGTCGTTTGTTCACATTGTCCTGCTTTATAACCTTGAAGCGTCAAGCTGTTTTTACTCACTTTTTCGATTAAATAGCCTTCCTTTCCAATTCTCTGCCCGACTTGAACCAACAAAATATGCCCATCATCATTAAATAACACTTCTGCCTGTTTACCGTATTGCAAGACACCTACAATATGTAGCTGAGCCAATGGGCGTTCCTCCGCCAGTCTCGGCTCCGAATATACGCAAGCCGACACTGGCGGTAGGGTGAGCCCCTCTTTTGGATATTCGGTTTGTTCTCTTTGTTTACGATCAAAAGGATCTTGCGAAAATGACGATACAGAAAAAAACGCTATCAAGATTAAGAAGAGCTTTTTCATTATTTATCCTTATTTAATTGGAAAATTAACTCACATGTAATAGAAGCATTTTCCTCTTCATCTAATTTTTCAATGTTTAATTGCGTTAACGAAAGTGTAGGAACATCGCTTAAAAGTGCGATCAAAAATTGCTGTAAATCGACAAAATAGCCTTGTAACGACAAATGGAACAAAGTATGTTGAGAAAAATCCCAACGCAAATCCAACGCTCGAAGTCGCCCATTTAACAACGCCTGCACATGCTGATTTATCGGCAACACAGAATTAGCCAATTCTGGAGAAAGTTGTCGGCTGTCTGACTTTTGTCTTAAGGTTTGTAAAATCTTTTCCTGTTTCTCCCACTCTTGTTGTTGCAAACTCAATTCTGCGTCAAGTCGATGTCGTTCATTACTGTTTTCAACGTAACGAAAAACAGGTAAAAAGATGACCGCACTTAATGCACTCAACCAAAAGGCAGCATGGACCATTTGAGGTAATCGAAGCCATCGCCCAAACCAACTTTGCGCACTTTTTTGAACGATCTCGTTGATAAGGTTTCTCATTGCACAAGCTCCGATAAATGAATATCAAATTGAAAGAACAACTGCTGTTGCACTGGTTGAAACTTAGTTAAGTTAACCTCTGTAAAATGGCGTTTGAGAAATTGATGTATCTCTTCAAACTCTTGTTGGCTTTCTGTCATGCCTGAAAGGACAACTTGCTTAGCATTGAGCGTAAATTCATCTAACTCACCTTGTTGTAATGGCAACTCAGTTAATAAATTAAGCATTCGATACACATATTCCGTCTCCATTTCTGTCAGCTCATTCAGTTCTTTTAAGTTACTTTGTAGTTGCTGAACTTGAATGCGTTTCTGATGGACTTGATGAGTAATTTGTGTCAGTTTTCTTTTGTCTGGCTTAGGGCTTGCCCTTGTTGTTCATTGTAGTTGGTTCAATCCAACAACAATCAAAACTAAACAAGCTAGCCAAATTAAACCTTGCCACATAAAACGACGAAAGGCCTTTTGATGTTGTTCTAAGCGCCAAGGCAATAAATTAAGGCTTAACATCACCACTCTCCCGATTAACTGAAGACAAAAGTGCAGGTGTTTTTGAGGATAAATCCACTAGCTTTAAATCGGTTTGCCACAGTGCATTACCTAAAGTGATGAAAGGTAAATCTGTTTCGATGCGTTGCCAATTCTGAGGCAGTGATTCTATCGTGCGTGAATTCAATATATCTGGCGTTTGATACACATAAACCTGTTCTATCTTTTCAGGAAAACGCTGGATAAATTGTTGATAAAGTTCAGATAAATCATGTTGAGATTGCAAAACTTGTCGTTGTTGTAAGCGTTCACAAACGGCGAGACAACCTTGTTGATCTTGATATAAAAACAAGGCGTTCGTCGGCTCTTGCCCTAAAATGGCATAAAATGCACGCAAAATGCTGTGATTCAGTAAATCAAGTGCAGTCAATTTTAGTGGCAAATATTTTTCTAATTCTGCATTGGCGCTTTCTTGTCGAATCGCCGTGATATCCAAACGAAAACCTTGTTTTAATGGCGTGGTAAGATAATCAAACCATAATTCATCCAAAGGAATCGGTAATTCTTTTTGCAAAATAAAACGACATTGTTGTTCACATTCCTGGGCATTGAGTGTTTGTGGTAGAATAAGTGTTTTAGACCAAGTTAAGTGGGGCGAAATGGCGCCAACAAAACAGCATTGACTGTTTTTTTGTGGCAAATGAGGCAATAACTGAGAAAAAATATCTTTTTGTTGCGTATTTAAACAAATTGATTGAACTTTGTGTAATTCATCTAGCCAAACAAAATAGAGGTTATCTTGTTGTTTACTCACACCAATTTGTAGTTTTTGCTGCTTTCTATTGGCAATTCCCATATTCTTTCCTATTCTTTAAGGGATTAATCTTTTATACTTAGCAGCCAAAATCATAATTTTGATTTTTTGAATATTCATTAAACCAGAGAGAATTTTACGATGCGGATCGCAAAATTAATATTAAGTACCCTATTTACGATATGTATACTGGGGTTAGTTGCCGGTGGAGTGTTTTATTTTCACTTAAAATCCTCCTTACCGTCGGTAGAAAGCTTAAAAACCGTTGAGTTGCAACAACCAATGCAAATCTATACGGCTGATGGCAAATTAATCGGTGAAGTGGGTGAACAACGCCGTATTCCTGTGAAATTAGAAAATGTGCCTCAGCGTCTGCAAGATGCCTTCTTAGCAACTGAAGATAGCCGTTTTTATGAACATCACGGTTTAGACCCTGTTGGTATTGCTCGTGCGATTTTTGTTGCCGTCAACAATGGTGGAGCATCCCAAGGGGCTAGTACCATTACGCAACAGCTTGCACGTAACTTCTTCTTAACCCCAGAAAAAACCATTATTCGTAAAGCTCGCGAAGCAGTATTAGCGATCGAAATTGAAAATGCCTTAAGTAAACAAGAAATTTTAGAACTTTATTTGAATAAAATTTTCCTAGGGTATCGTTCTTACGGCGTCGCGGCTGCCGCACAAACCTACTTTGGTAAAAACTTAGATGAATTAACGCTTTCTGAAATGGCCGTCATCGCAGGCTTACCAAAAGCCCCTTCTACCATGAATCCCCTCTATTCGCCAAAACGTGCCGAAGAACGCCGTAATGTAGTATTAAGTCGAATGTTGGATGAAAACAAAATCACCAAAGCAGAATATGATGCGGCCATTAAAGAGCCAATCGTCGCAAGTTATCATGGGGCTAAATTCGAATTTCGTGCAGACTATGTAACTGAAATGGTTCGTCAAGAAATGGTGAAACGTTTTGGTGAAGAAGAGGCTTATACCAAAGGCTATAAAGTCTTCACGACAGTGCTTTCAAAAGATCAAGCGGAAGCACAAAAAGCCGTCCGTAATAACTTGATCGATTATGATATGCGTCATGGCTGGCGTGGCGGTGCACCACTTTGGAAAAAAAGGTGAAGCCCCATGGGATAATGAACGCATTGTCGCTTTCTTGAAAAAATTACCTGATTCAGAACCATTCATTCCAGCAGCAGTAACCGCATTGGGTAAAAATGGGGCAGAATTGCTCTTAGCGAATAATGAAACGATGACGCTTTCTTCTAACGCAATGCGTTGGGCTGGTAAATCACCAGTTAAAGTAGGCGAACAAATTTGGATTCGCAAACGTGATAACGGTGAATGGATTTTAGGTCAAATCCCAGCCGCTAACTCTGCATTAGTTTCATTAAACTCCGATAATGGTGCAATTGAAGCCATGGTGGGTGGCTTTAGTTACGAACAAAGTAAATTTAACCGTGCAACCCAATCTTTAGTGCAAGTCGGTTCTTCAATTAAACCATTTATCTATGCCGCTGCGTTAGAAAAAGGTTTAACACTTTCAAGCGTATTGCAAGACAGTCCTATCTCTATCCAAAAACCAGGACAACCTTTGTGGCAACCGAAAAACTCACCTGATCGTTATGACGGTCCAATGCGTTTACGTGTGGGGTTAGGTCAATCTAAAAACATGATTGCCATCCGAGCACTACAAACTGCAGGTGTTGGCTTTACCGCTGACTTCTTACAACGTTTTGGATTTAAACGCGACCAATATTTTGCCAGCGAAGCGCTTGCATTAGGTGCAGCATCCTTTACTCCGTTAGAAATGGCACGTGCTTACGCGGTATTTGATAACGGTGGTTTCTTAATTGATCCTTATCTTATCGAAAAAATTCAAGACAATACCGGTAAAGATTTATTTATTGCGAACCCGAAAATTGCTTGTATTACCTGTAACGACATTCCTGTGATTTATGGTGAAACCAAAGATAAAATTGATGGTTTTAAAGATGTCGCAGAAGTGGCTAACCCTGACAATCTAAAATCTGCTAAAGGTAATAGCAACACCGATACAGATGAAGGTGAGGGTGATCAGCAACCTGAGAATGTACCAGACTTGCCAGAGCTTCAAACATCAGCATTAAATGACGGTTCTGTTGATTTAATGGCGGATGCGAAAGACGGTGCGGCAAAAACAAGAGTACGCACCTCGTGTGATTAGTGGTGAATTAGCCTTCTTAATTCGTAGTGCATTAAATACGGCGATTTATGGTGAGCAAGGACTTAGTTGGAAAGGTACCAGCTGGCGTATTGCTCAAAGCATTAAGCGTAGTGACATCGGCGGTAAAACCGGTACCACGAATAGTGCGAAAGTTGCTTGGTATGCGGGCTTTGGTGCTAACTTAGTGACAACGACCTATGTCGGTTTCGATGATACAAACGCGTATTAGGTAAGGTGAAGCAGGGTGCGAAAACCGCAATGACCTGCCTGGGTTGCTTATATGAAAGCTGCACTTTCTGATGTACCAGAACGTCAACTCACACTTCCACCAAACATCATGGAAAAAACCATTGATAGTAACTCTGGTTTACTTTCTGAAGGTGGTGGTCGCAAAGAATACTTTATCGTCGGTACTGAGCCTAAACGTACTTACATTGCGGAAATGCAAGAGCGTGGTTATTATGTTCCACCAGAGTTACAACAACGTCTAAACGGTGGAACAGGTAAAACTAAAGATGCCATTCCAGCAACGCAACCAGAAGAATTATTCTAACCCTGATTTAAATACTAAAAGTGCGGTTAATTTTGACCGCACTTTTTTTACGTCAAAAGGACAAACCATGTTAAGTTATCGTCACAGTTTCCATGCTGGCAACCATGCCGATGTGCTAAAACACATCGTGTTAATGCTGATTTTGGAAAATCTCTCTCTGAAAGAAAAAGGTTTCTACTATCTCGACACCCATTCAAGGTGTCGGTCGTTATCGCTTAAGTTCTAACGAATCAGAAAAAACTGGCGAATATAAAGAGGGAATTGGGAGACTTTGGGAAAAAAAGGATTTACCCGAAGAAGTTGCACGCTACGTAGATCTTATTAAAAAGCTCAATTATGGTGGTAAAGAATTACGTTATTACTCAGGCTCTCCAATGATTGCCGCCCAACTATTACGTCCTCAAGATCGTGCATTACTGACAGAATTACATCCTAGCGATTTTCCATTATTACGCAATAACTTTAAAGAGTTTAAGAATATCACCACAAAATCAGAAAATGGTTTCCAACAACTCAAAGCGACACTTCCACCAAAAGAACGCCGCGGTTTAGTGCTTATTGATCCACCTTATGAATTAAAAGAGGATTATGATTTGGTGGTGAAAGCGATCGAAGAAGGTTATAAACGCTTTGCAACAGGCACTTATGCGATTTGGTATCCAGTGGTTCTACGCCAACAAACAAAACGCATTTTTAAAGGATTAGAGGCAACGGGAATTCGTAAAATTCTGAAAATTGAATTGGCTGTTCGCCCTGATAGCGATCAACGTGGTATGACCGCAAGTGGAATGGTAGTGATTAATCCACCTTGGCAATTAGAACAACAAATGAAGTCTATTTTGCCTTATTTGACCCAAACGCTCGTCCCTGAAGGTACGGGAAGTTGGACAGTGGAATGGATTATACCGGAATAATCCATTCCAAAACCGCGGTCAAAATGACCGCACTTTTAAATTTTAATTTTATTGGAATACAACACTAAACAAAGTGCAATAACCATAATTAAAATCGCGCCTGCGAATAAGATAGTATCAACTGAGCTCTCATGATTCACAATAATCAGGCGCAACATGGCGGTAATCCCCGCGTAAATAAAATAACGCAAAGGAAAGTGATAACCACTTTTTAAAATATTGCACAATAAGGCCAATAAAACCGAAATATAAGAAAAACATCACAGCTTGTTCAGCAACATCATAAGGCACTACGCTTGATGTATTGAACACCATGATCGCTAACGTATATGTAATTTTAGCTAATGCAATAATCAATACTACAGCTAAAGCAATAAGTGAAAAACTTAATACCACTTTTAATACACCTGTACCACGCGAGGCAGTTTTCGAGTTCTTGAGATTCTTCCATAAAGTTCCTTTTTTGTTTTTAAATGAAGAAAGGCGCGTATTTTAAAGGAATGTGATTTCACGGTAAATAACCAAATTTAATCAAATAAAAAAGGCAGAGATCTCTGCCTTTTCTTTTTATATAAATAAACAATTACTCATCCAGGAAACTTCTTAATGTCTCAGAACGGCTAGGATGACGTAATTTACGCAATGCTTTCGCTTCAATCTGACGAATACGCTCACGGGTTACATCAAATTGTTTACCCACTTCTTCGAGTGTATGGTCGGTATTCATATCAATACCAAAACGCATACGTAATACTTTCGCTTCACGAGGTGTTAAGCCTTCTAACACTTCATGAGTCGCTACTTTTAAGCTTTGTGCGGTTGCAGAATCTAATGGCAATTCAAGAGTTGAATCCTCAATAAAATCACCTAAATGTGAATCATCGTCATCACCGATTGGGGTTTCCATAGAAATAGGTTCTTTCGCGATTTTAAGCACTTTACGGATTTTATCTTCTGGCATCCCCATGCGTTCAGCAAGCTCTTCTGGCGTCGCTTCACGTCCCATTTCTTGTAGCATTTGACGAGAAATACGATTTAATTTGTTAATCGTTTCAATCATATGAACAGGGATACGGATTGTACGCGCTTGATCCGCGATCGAACGAGTAATTGCCTGACGAATCCACCAAGTTGCATAAGTTGAAAATTTATAACCACGACGATATTCAAATTTATCTACTGCTTTCATCAAACCAATATTCCCTTCTTGAATTAAATCCAAGAATTGCAAACCACGGTTGGTATATTTTTTCGCAATAGAAATGACCAAACGTAAGTTAGCTTCAACCATTTCTTTTTTCGCACGGCGAGCTTTTTGTTCACCACGAGATACCGCATCGCAAATCTCACGCATTTGTTGGATGGTCAGATTAGTATGCTGTTCAATATTCGCTAAATTATCTAAAGATAAACGGATACGCTCTTCATATTTTGGTAAGCGTTTTGCCCAAGCCTTCGTGGATTTTAATGCTTTTTCTACCCACGTATCATTGCTGCCATTAGCAACAATAAGTGCCTCAAATTCATCTTTTGGCATACCCGCAATATCAACTAATACTTTCTGCAGTTGACGCTCTTCTGCACGTACACGTTTTATCATATTTTTCATTGATAAAACAAGCACATCAAATTGTTTTGGCACTAAACGGAATTGTTTAAAAATATCTGCGAGTTGAGCAATTTGATCTTTTGCACGTTTACCACTACGTCCATGTTTTTAGCTATAGTCGCCAATTGTTTTGGTGTGTTGCTCTCTTAAGGCCGCAAATCTTTCACGAGCAACTTCAGGATCTATGCTATTGTCAGAGTCGCTGTCATCTGAACTTGAGCTGCTATCATTTTCATCTTCCTCATCGCTCTCATCATCAACGTCTACAGCAGATTCAGCACTTTCATCTTCATCGGCAAAATGCTCATCAATATTTGCCGTTTCCTCTTCAGCAATATTTGGGTCAACAAAGCCTGTGATTAAATCAGCTAAGCGATAATTACCCGCTTCAACTTGGTCATAATGATCTAATAATTCAGTTAACGCTTCTGGGTATGCAGCAATTGCTGTCTGAA
>ENA-OQBV01001169-OQBV01001169.1-human-gut-metagenome-genome-assembly--contig:-NODE-1169-length-13517-cov-2.455116_pt1 | contig 13517 bp, 22 predicted proteins | sample MGYA00242750_ERZ504559 | MGnify/ENA primary metagenome ERZ504559 (study PRJEB26092, sample SAMD00036230) | human gut metagenome | host: Homo sapiens | study: EMG produced TPA metagenomics assembly of...
CAAGCTCCTAGCTGTACACCATTTGAGGGCTGTCAAGCTCGAAAAAACGAAGGAAGAAGCACGGCAGCCGGAAGGACCTCTGGACATCGTCCAGGTTCACGTCCACGTCCGGCCACGCCGCCTTCAGCTGAGCTCTGACGGCCTTCAGGATATCTGTGTCGTCAATCATGAGCAATCTTCCTTTGAATTTCTGCTATAAACCTCTCCATCTCTTGTCCGACTTCATCGGATGAATTGAATTCGTCGCATGCCTTTTCAAAAAAGTGCCTTCCCTGGACGAAACCGATGGTTCTTCCCTTCCGGGTGACCAGCTTGTGTCCCCGTTCCACCAGGTGATAGTGGGGCGCTGTGTTCCGTAGCTGATATTCCAGGCTGTCAATAGTCATGCCCTCGATTTCCGATTTCCAGGACTTACTGAGCTTTCGCTTGTGATCGGTCCCGGAATCCGGGGTTTTCTCGATGGCTTTCTTTTTTAGCACGTCACCGGTCTTTTTGAGGTGCTTTTCAACCTCTTTCGGGTAATGCTGAGCGGCTTCCAGGATGTCGGTGTTTAGTTCTTCTATGCCCTTGATCGTAAAATCAGCCATAGCATCACGGCTCCCATCCATCCTGGACCGATTCCGGAGGATCGCCACGAAGCCGTTCCACGCACATCAGCTCCAGGGATTCATGCTGCATGTCCGGGTCGGAAATGTAAGTCACCAGGTAGTGATGATTTTTGTATCCCACCCAGCAGCCGTCCGTGATTCCCTTGCGATAGCGGATCACGATCTTGACGGTAGCGTCGTTCCGGTCTGTCCCATCCTCCTTGTACTGAATGCCCCGAGTAGGAGCGATCCAGGCAGAAACGTTGGAGTACAGCACTCTATCCGTCTGAATGTCCAGGTCGGTCCCTGCTGTTACCATGGGCCGATAGATGGTCACCTTTCGGTTCAGTAGCCCAGGATTGCAGATCATTCCGTCCTCACCGCCTTTTCGGGGTATGCATCAGACATTTCGATCAGGTGCAGCATACTCGTGATGCTGTGGTTGTATTCCTGGACGTTGGATTTGGACACCAGCGTCCGGTCGGAATACCAGTGCGACACCAGAAGCTTTGCACAGGTCAGCATTAGAGGGGCGTCTGTGCTTTCCGTCCATTCCTTCCCTGTACTGTTCACGATGTATTCTTTCGCAGAGCTCATCAGGGATTGGATGAGAGAGTCATCGTCCGTCAGATCAGAGTCGACATGGAGATAGTTTTTGAAATCTTTGAGTTCCATTCTCTTCCCTCCTCAAAAGAGGCGGGAGAGGGTTAGGCCCCCGCCTTGTTGATCAGCACCAGGCCGTTAGCGTCAACAACTTTGCCGTCATACAGGCCAATGCTCTGATAAATGCGGTTTCTGGTGGCGTTGTCGACGTAGGACACAAGGTCCATGGCATAAGCTACATTCAGGATGTATTTGCTCATGTCTAAGGCAAAGGCAACAGTGTTCCCGGCTTCGGCGGTGTCCAGGGACGGCAGGAAGTCGGTGAAGACAACCGGTTTGCCCAGGATCCGTGCAGCAGGAGCTCCGTCAATGCCATAGTTCACATGGGCGATGGGCTGGCCAGCAGTATCAGTAATCCCAGTAAAGTCAAGGAAAGTGGACTCGTTCATTACCAGGACGGAACCGCTCTTGTATGCGGAAGGAATAGCCTTCAGAATGCTGATCAGGAATTTGTAATCCGGAGCTTTGGTGGTCAATTTCGCAGCATGAGTAGCTTTGATGATGCCAGTAGGCTTGCCAGTGCCGTCGCCGGAAATGATGGCTTCTTCCAGAGCCAGAGTCATCGCTTTAGATACATCCTGAACCAGGGCCTGTTCGAAAATGGCCATGCTCTTGATTTGAGCCTGGAATGTCAGACCGACAGCTGCAGCCAGCTGGTAACCGGCGAATGCCACGGACTGGGTCTTTTTCCCGTCAACGGCAATGGTGGCCCCTTCATCTACCCATTTAGCAGTAGCTTCCAGAGTGGAGGTAGGAACGGTCATTCCGGCCGGGTAATTCAGATGACGAACCAGAGGCAGGATGTTCCCGTATTTCATCATCTTTTCCACGATTTCATTCAGCACAGGGACAGGAATCACAGCGCCGTTGTTTGCGGTAGTCGCAACAGCCCGGAACATGGGATCCATCTTTCCTTCCAGGACGTAATCCATAAAGGCCTGGCGATATTCCGGAGTGCTGGCGAAGGTTTTCGCGTTGATGATAGGTGCTTTCTTCGGCTTGGAAACGCCGTCCAGAGGATTCCCGGCATAGTCGCCGTTGTCCATGGCCCCGGCAATCTGGTTTCTCAGCAGTTCTGCCTGCTGATCTTCCTGAGCTTTCTTCAGTTCAGCGTTCAGGCCTTCCATTTCCTTCTGGATGTTTTTCAGCTGTTCGACGGTGGCCGTCTTGGAGCGTTCCAGCAGTTCAGTTTTTTTCTGGATGATTTCAGTGATAGTCATTAAGCATTCCCTCTTTCTTTTTCAGGCATTAAAAAAGCGCTGCAATCTGGATCCGCATGCGCTCCTCAATCAGATTTTGTTCAGTTTTTCTGGCTTCTTCGAAGCTTCGCTGGACGGCCGCTAGGGAGGTCGCCTCATAGGCAGGAAAGTCAACGGCAGATACGTCAAAAAGGTTCCGCATGGTCTTGATGTGCCGCATGTGGTTGTCCAGATCATAGTCCACCTCCTGGCTGTAGCCCCCGAAGCTCATTTTGTTGACGTCTCCCCGCTTGATCAGGGCATACAGGTCCTTCCCGGCAGTTGTGGGTGCCAGTTTTGCCCGGATTTTCAAGCCATTCTGATCCGGAGTCACCTGCAGCGTGCCGTTTGTGGTCCTTGCCAGGACCATGCCTTCCGGGCTGTGATTGTACCTCAGAACTACATTGGACAGGTCAGCACCGGAAAATGCTCCTCTTTCAATGACTTCCTTGTACTCTGTCCCGTCATCATCGGTCCATAGGACTGTAGGAGAGTCGTAGACAGCAGCATAGCCTTCGATAACCATGTCTTCGTCAGACGGCTTGACATCAATCTGCCTGATCATCAGTTGGTCCTTGTTCATCCTTCTCACCTCCCTTCTGGAAATCTGCCTGGCTCATCTGATACTGGCTCACAATATCCGTGTTCGCCACATTCAGCGTCTGGACACGGTCGTCACCGTCAGCGATGGGCGGTAGGTTCATGATTTCCAGGGATTGATTGGTGGTCAGGATGCCCAGGGGACGAAGCTGCCGGATCAGTTCCACTTTTGTATCCGTGCTGGCGTAGGTCAGCCGGTTGGCGTCAAACACAATCTCGTTTCCGGCAGAAATTTCTGCCGGTGTGAACAGCTTTCTGGTGAATTCCTGGCTCATCTGTATTGAGAACGGTTCGATGACGGATTCGAAGAATGCGCTCCATGCCGTTTCATCATAGACACCTTCTGCGATGGGCTTAGACACGCCAAAGTAGCGATAGATGTTGTCCCGGACAAATTCCAGCTGGGCCGTGTCGGCTGCCTTCGGTTCACTGTCCACCGGCGTGAATTCCATGGTGCCGTCAGTGACCACCATGCCGCCCTGGGCCGGGTCCTTCAAATTTTCGTTGAGCATCTTCGCCTTGCTCTTCCATGCTTCGGTTCCCGCCTGTCCGGCGATTTTAGCGATGCCTCGGATCCGCCCAGAGTTTTCCACCACGTTGTCGAAGCTCTGTTCCAGCTTGGTCAGCATGGCCATGTGGGTAGAAAGATTGTCGTCAGTATCGGCAAAAATTTCCCCCTGCTGGAACATATTCCGGAGATGGATCAGATCCGTGTAGGGGATCGTCCTGGTGGAATGAGTTCCGCCATATCGGAACATGATGTAGAGGTTCCCATGGTCGTCTTCTCTGGCTTCACAGCTCTGGTATTCCATGGGCCACAAGCTGATAACATTCCGCTGCCGATCCCTCTTGATGTAGGCAAAGGCGTTTTTGTTGGCGATTGCCTTCGTCGCCAGGTTGTAGAGGAAGCTGTAGGCGTTCATGTACGGGTTCGGTGAAAGGTCCAGCAGAGTTTGAAGCTGGCTGTTGTTTGCCGGTTGCTTCTTTCCCTTTTTCATCACTACATGGTTCGGATGCAGCTTTGCCACATGAGTGGCCACACGGTCGATGCAGGTCTTAATCAGGATATCTTTGGAGTAGTCTTCCATGGGTACGAAGACGTTGCTCCAGCCGTTGATCATTTGGAATTGAGTGGTGGTCTTGGGCTCCTTTGTGCCTCCGAAGACAGAATCAAAAGCGCTTCTCAGGATGCCTTCATAGTCTCACCTCCTTCCTAGATTTCGTCCTTGTGGTCAAGATAAACACAAAACGCATCCAGAAGGCTGCTGTAGCCGTCGATGCGTTTCCTCAAGTTTCTGTTTTTATAAGGTTTTACGTTGCCCTGGGTGTCCGTAACCGCTTCTGTATTGAGCAGCACCACAGGAGCACCGGGTTGTAGTTGTACACGATTTTCCGCTTTTTGAACCAGGCTTTGGAAAGGTACATCTGTGAAGACAGCCCTTTGAAGTTCTGCTGGACCTTCTCCGTCAAGTCTTTTCCGAAATTCTCTTCCAGGTCTTTCGTCAGGTACTGAGCATTGTAGGCATCGTAGCCGATTTTATAGGCGTATACATTGTGCTCTGCCTGAAGTTCCTGGAACCAGTTGACGACTTCTTTTTGGTCAATCACATTCCCTGGGCATGTTCTCACCCATCCGTTGCGGATCCAAACGTCGTAGGGCACTTTATCCTTTTCGATATGCTCCTGAAGGGTATCTTCGGGGATCCAATACATCTGATGAACCATCAGCTTGGGTTCATCCGTCTCCGGATCATTCACAGGGAAGGCAGCGGTCGCACATGTGAGGTCAGTGGTCTCGGACAGGTCGACGCCGCCAAAGAAATACATCCCTGAGAGATCATCCAGGTTGAATGTCTCTTTGTTTTCCACATCTTCCAGGTTGAAGAAGGTATCCCTGGCGTTCTCCCTGAAGTTGAACTGCTTCACCAGCAGGTCACGCATGGTTTTTTCGTCCAGCGTTGCACGGTTGAATTCCCGTTCCAGCTGCTCCGGATTCTTACTGACGCCCAGGTTCGGGTTGGCCTTGATCCAGTTGGACGGATCCACGACCTCTTCCTTGGAATCCAGCTCGTAAATGATCGGGAGGGTTGACTCATCGACATATCTGCCGGTGCTGTAGCCGTCGATAATACTCATGTACTCGCTGTATTTTGTGTCGAAAAGGCTGTCCTGCTCGTAATAGCCGCCGGTTGACATGATTACAGTCAAAGGCTGGCTCCGTGCGTAGGTGCCGCCCTTCAGGACGTCGTACATGTTCCGGTCCTTGATGGCATGGAGTTCATCCAGGAACATTCCAGAGACGTTCAACCCATCCAGAGAGCCGGAGTTCTTTGACAGCGGGACGAATTTTCCGCCGTTTTCCTTGCATTCAATCAGATTCACCTTTGGCCGGAGGTATTTTTTTTAAACTGGTGTCATGGTTGATCATCGAGATGGCGTATTCCCCAGACAACCTTTGCCTGAGACCTGTCAGTTGCTGCCGTATAGATTTCCGGTCCATCTTCGCCGTCAGCCAGTAAAAGATAAATGGCCATAGCTGCGCCCAGGATTGATTTTGCGTTTTTTCGACCGATAAAAAGAAAAACCTCTCGGTATTGCCGCAGGTTCTGATCATCGACGAAGCCGAACGTAGCTTCCACCAGGGCTTTTTGCCATAGCTCTAACTTAAATCGAGGGGTTCCCCGCATCTTTGGAATGCAGCAGAAAGTCTGGATGAATGTCACAGCTCTGTCAGCTGCCTTTTGGTCAAAATGGTATTTTCCAGGATGCTGGATATTCTTAGTCAAGTGCTGATAGACTGCTTTCAGCTTTTTGCAGGCCTTGATCTTTCCTGATTGGAGCACATCATTGTATTCCTCAATTGCGGACGTCATTTATTCAGGAAAGCCTTCAGTTCATCTGCTCCTTCCTGGCTCGGAGCAATGTCTTCCAGCTTCTTCAGCGTGGCCAGAAGGCCATCCATGGACAGCTTGTATGCCTTGAGGGAGGCCGATGCCATCGTACCGGATTGATTCCGTCCGTTCTTGTAGGTATCAACATACCCTTCTTTCTGGATGATGTGCTCCAGCTCATCCAGAGATGCCAGGAAGAACGCTGCTCTTTTGATGAGGAGCATCGCTTCCGCTTGCCTCGGGGAGCCACTGAAGATTTTCTTCAGCTGGTTAATGTACCGGGTTTGGGCTCCTCGCCTTGTTTTTTCGTCAGCCATCCATTTCGCCTCCTTTCACGTTGATCACACCCCCTCTGGAAACAGCCTGTATCGCACGCAAGAGTGGGGGCCGGGTCGTTTTGCTCCCGCCGAAAAAGCTACCCCCGGGGGGTGGGTCAGCGCCGCCGCTCCTTTTCCCGAACAGCCACCACATGTCCCTCGCTGTCGTAGCTGTAGGTCCTGCTGCTGGATCCCTGCTCGAAGCGATGGTGCAGCCGGTTGTGGCAGTCGTTGCACAGCAGCATCAGATTGCGTGGGTTAAGGCTGATGCTGGGGTTGTTGATGTTGTCCGGCGTCAGCTCAATAATGTGGTGCACCTGATGCGCTCCAGGTCTTCCGCATTTATCGCAGACAAAATGTTTCTTCTCGCGAATCAGCCTGGCTAAATCCTTCCAAGCTTTTGAATCGTAAAACCGTTTTGAAAAATCTCTTGCCATTTTCTTTTCCCAAAAAAAAATCCTTTCTAAAAAAAATCCCTTCACGAAAAAAAGCCCCCGCAAATGCGAGGGCCGTTTCCGGTACGCTAGTCTTAGAAAGGAGGTGAACATCATGAGAAACAGGGACGAGGGTCGTTTTGTCTCTCAATTCCACAGCTTAATGATATCACGAGAGACTACTACGATTCACTACGCACTTTTTCTCTCTCATCAAAAATCCTATCAAAGACATTGAGTCCTTTTTTGTGGAGCAGATAAGTCTGGCTCTCTTCATAGCCAATTCGCCGCGCGATGAAGCTCCACGACCGCATATTGATATAGCGCTCCTCCAGGATAGCTTGATAGCGCCCATCCTTGATTTCGAAGATGATAGAAAGTGCCATTCTCTTTTTCTGGATTAACCCGTCCCACCTATCATTTGCTTCATCAACCAAGGATTGAATCACGCCGATTCGGTCTGCGATATCTGACGGCACGCCGCCATCGACTCGGTCCTTGGAGTAATTGATTGTCTTAACGCGGTAGAGGTTATTTCTCAGCTCAACAATCCGATCTTCCAAGGACTTGAGCGCGAAGTTGTCTTCTCTCAAACTTTTTAAAAAATCCCGTCCTGTCATTAGTCGAGAGCCTTAATCAAGAGTTCCATCTGTTCAATCACGGACTTCCACGTATTGCGCTGTCTTTTTAATGACTTTTGAAACTCTTTGAGCCCGTACCGCACGTCTTCGCTGCAGTCAATCTTTCCCGGCTTTGGCACGCTGTGCGCTTGGATGGCCATGGAATAAATCTCCATGAGAACTTTCTCGATTTCTCCCCCCATATCGTTCAATGCAGCCGCCAGTCCTTGACAATATTCATAACATTCTTTTTGATTCATTGTTTATTCCTCCTAATTCTGCTTGCCAGCGATTCTATTAACCTCTTCCCGTCATCTAGCTTCCTTTGCTGCTTCCTCGTCCACTACCCTCACTCCGCCAAATTGCAGGACCTGCTGCGCCCGCTTGCCTTGGATATATGCCCCGACCTCTCGCCAGAGATCATCGATAGCATCACACAATCCAATCGTTGGCGTGATGTTTTTTCAGGATCAATTCCCTGTCATAAGGCACGACCTCATCATGCGGCCAGATGGACATTTTGGCGCCGTAAATCCATTCCTTTTTCTTCAACGTCCTGGAGATTTGGTCCAGACCAAATGACACCGTCTCCCATTCAGGGACCATTGCGACCAGCTCATCAAGGACGTTTTTCCAGGCTCTCTCAAAGTCTGGATGCGGAGCTTGGGAATACTTAATGCTGCACTCGTCAAAGTGATTGTCTTTGTTTCGACGGGTAAACAACACACAGAGATTGCTTCCCTTGCGTTCTACTTTGGAAATACCGGAAATGTTCATGCTTCAGCCCTCCTCGGTTTCTTCTTGGATTTTATTCACCGCATCCTTCAGGACGTCATTCGCCTCATCCATCGTCTCGCAGGTCGCTAGGCTGAGGGCATCATCCGAATTGCGAATCTTGGCTAAAACAAAAAATCTGTTTTGTCCTGCTGGCAATGTGGCTGCCCTAATATAGACAGCGACCACATCCTGCATCCTAACAGCTGCATCTTCGCCAATTAAAAAATCCATCGTTCACCCCTCCTAAAACAGCGGTCTGACTCTTGTGAGCCACGGTTTGACATCATCAACAGATCTTGCCAAGATGTAGGTCCCGCCGTGCGCTTCGCATTCTCGCTGAAATTCCACCTGCCACGGCGACTGTTTGCCCGTGGCTGTTTTGATCTCCACATACAGCGTTTTGCCGTCTTTGAGTGCTGTTAGGTCAGGGAATCCTCTTCTGCATCCAAGCCCCTGCTGGTGCCTGGTCACATCGTAGCCGTCAATCACCAGGGCATTTCTAACCGCCTGCAAGATGACTGATTCAGGCTGCTTTTTCGTTGTGATTCTCACTCTTCATGCCTTCTTTCGTCAAAACGGAAATTCTTCTTCGAAATAATTCTGCTGCTCAATTTTCGGTGCCGGCGGTTTCGCAGGCTGACTGACAGGCCCGCCGCCAGCCCCAAAGGCATCCATGGGACCGGATGGAGCGCTGCTTCCTTTTGGCTCTACAAATTCAAGGTGATCCGCGATGACCTCCGTGACCCAGTGCTTTTGACCGTCCTTCCCGTCGTAGGATCTAATCTGGAGTCGTCCTTCGACGAGGGCGCGCTGGCCTTTATGGAGATAATTCCCAGCTACCTCTGCCGTCTTATTCCAGGTCACGATGTTGATGAAGTCCGCTTCTTTGTCTTTTCCCCTCGAAAATGGCCGGTCAACGGCCAAGGTAAAAGTGGTGCAGAGCTTGTCGTTCGCTGTCATTCTCGCTTCTGGCTCTCTTGTGAGCCTGCCCAGTAAGATGGTTTTATTCATGGTTGAGCTCCTTCCTTATGCAGCAAGAAAATCAGGGCTTTTAGTGACAGCCTGCTGATAAACAAGTTAAGCAAATCGGTGTTATTCATTGCTCCCATCAGTTTAAATGCCTTAATCCATTGCTTTCTTCTTATCCGTTTGATTTTATTCATGGCTGAGCCCCTCCCATCCTTTGATTTTCGCCCTGGACGAAGATGCCGTAAGGTGACACCATTTCATAAATTCTGCTGCCCAGAGCTTCGTCAACTGCAATAATATCTAGTACCTTGTATTCACTACTGAAAATTGTCGTCAAATGATTTAAATATCGGGCATTGATGATATCGAAAATAACTTGGAGATCTTCACGCTCAACATCAATCAGCCGCCCTTTCTTAATGTTCCCACTCATTTTGAAAAGATCATCAATGTAGAGGTTCGGACACGTCTTCCACTTTTCCATGGCAGCATTGTAATCGTCGGTAAAGCTCCTTGCCGCCTTGACGAGATTCGGCATTTCCGCTCGATATGAAAAATAATAATGCGGTTCTTTAAATCTCCTTGTTAATTCTTGGCAAACAGCAATGCAAAGATGAGTCTTACCCATTCCAGATTTCCCAAAAACACCAAATCCAGGCCCGCCTTTTACATGGTTGTCCAAAAACCGCCTAGCCGTCGCTTTCATTTTTGCTGCCATCTCAACTTCTCATTTCTTCGAAGCTGTCAAGCGTATAGCGCTCGTAATCTTGCGGATTTACGCCAGACTGCTTCAATCTTCTTGCTACCTGGCGCCTTTCCCAGCATTTGGGACAATGGCTCATAGATTCACGGTCTCCATGCTTTTCCAGCACCCATCCGCTGCTATTGCAGGCGGCGCAATTGATACCGTCTTCAGGGGCTGACGGATGTGATTCCATCGGCGTCCTATCCTGCATCTTTTTCTTTATTCGCTCGAACATTTGCTCAATATATGCGTCCATTTTTCCTCCTTTAAAAGGTCACGTTGCGAAACTCCGCTGGGATTTTTGGGGCATCATCCGAGATAGCCTCTGCTTCGTCGTATCCATCTGTCTCCCACCTTTTTAAGATACCGTTGATATAGTTAATGGTTCTCTTTCCTCGCAAAACCGCTCTATCAATAGCTTGCTCCACTCTTTCCTGCCCATAGTCATCGACGAGAGCCTCCAACAGCTCAAGCTCGGTCGTATTATGCAGCGGATGAATTTTGTTTTGATAGTAGGAAACAACCATTTTTTTTGCCGGTCGTGCTGCCTGCGTCTTTAATAGTCTTAATAAGTCTTGGTCTAGGTATGTACCCATTTAGTTGTTCATTTTGAACAGCTTGTTGTTCATTTTGAACAGCTTGTTGTTCATTTAGTTGTTCATTTTGAACAGCAAAATTATTTTGTTGTTCATTTTGATTAACAAAGATGCTGGCAACTGGTACTATTTGATATATCGCGGATTGACATCCGGAACGATGTCTTATTTTTATTAATCCTGCCTTGACCAGTCTTTCGCGAGCCCTCTGAATTGTTGATGTCCCAAGGTGAGTATCCGCTTTCAGCTGGGATAAAGCTAAGTTAAATTGAAGCTTCCACCCCGTCTTGTTACAAAAATGCATCAGCGAATACCACAGGAGGATAGCCGACGCCGGGAGCTCGTTGACTTGAAGCCAATTATGAAAGGCATTAATTTGATCGATATAGTTGATTGTAAGCCGTCCTTTGCTCATGGCGTCTGCGCTCCTTATCCTTCGATGTATACCGGAACTCCGATTGCCGTTTCGATGCGGTCCTGAAATTCCCTTATGTCGGAATTTTGTTTTGACAAATGAATCAAGTGGATTTCCTTGAGGTCGAGGAAAAGACAATTCTCTTCGCATTTCCTCAGCCAATATTCCAGGGTCTCGATGCTCATGTGAGTTTTCATGACCCGTTTCCGCCGTGGTCCCACATCGCCGTTTTCTACGTAGTTCTCATTCATAATCTGCGGATCATAGTTAGCCTCTATCATGATTTTGGTGAGTCCTGAAAATGCCCTGGGCATATATTGCGTGTCCGTGGCAAAGAGCAAAGTGTCAACGCTGTCTTTAATGACAAACATGAGTGGCTCTGCTGCATCGTGGATGGCAGTGAATGCCATAATCGTAAAGGCTCCTGCACGGACAACGTGCGCGATGCGGTCGTCCTCATTAGCTTGGATGGGAGACGCCGTCAAAGCGTCTCCACAGTTAATTGCAGCCAATGTCCCAGGACTCGCCCAGACCATGATCATGCGTTTCAGGAGGTCCTTTGCTGCCATCGCATGGTCCGCGTGCTCATGGCTAATGACGCAGCCCTGGAGCCTTGAAAAATCCCATTTCAGGCCCATGGCAATGCGCTTCCAGGGGATTCCACATTCCAGCATCAGTTGGTCACCGTTTTGGAGCCGTAAGAACATAGCAGTTACCAGTACTGCCTGTTGCAATCGTCTTAATTTCCATCAGAAATCCATCTCCATAATTTCATGCGCAGGGTCTGCAACAGGCTGGCTCACAGGCACCTTTTCAGGCTCTTGAGGCATGGTCATGTGCACAGGCATGTCCACAGTTGTGGATTCAGGGAGTGCTGTGACAGGCTCCGAGAGGTCCACCACTTCCGCTGCTTTTTGCGCCTCAATGATTCCATCCTGGATGTCTTCATCGCCTTGGGCTTGGTCAAGGAGTTGAGATGCGCGATAGGTGCTATCAATCTTGGAGGGGTCTTTTGGGACGGCCTTGGCTGCAGCAATATAGAGCGTCTTCATGGCCATTTCTTCATACCAGGCATTCCAGATAGCTTTGGCTGCAGCGGTATTTTTTCTTTTGTCGATGTCGGCCTTGGACATGACGACCAGCTTATTTTGGAGTTGATTTTCATAGGTGATATAGGCAAAGCCACCGACCAGCTTGCCCCTGTCGACAAAGACATTTTTAGGAGGATTAAATTCAAAGGTGTCAAAGGGATGATTCGCATCCTTGAAATGAGGCGTGAATTGGTCATTTTCGTAGACAAGATGGGCATCGATGTCGACAATCTTCCCAACAGCATATTTCGTGGCCTCGAAGATGCGGCCTTTATAGCCTTTCTGGACGGAGAACCGGTATTTTCCTCCCGCCTTCCCGTCCTTTCTGGCGACGGGGTAGAGCATGGCTTCTGAGCGCATATCAAAGCCGATTTGTGCGCAGACCATAAGGTCTTGAGCCAGCTTGTAGTCGACAATGACATCTTTCCAGGCGATGCCGTTGTCCGTCAGGAATTTGTCCATCTGAATAAAATAGCCCTGAATGAGGTCTTTCTGCTCGTCAGTCACTGGGAAAGCGATTTCCGAGAGCATCTTCTTAACGAAATTTTCCGATACGTTAGTTGTCAGTGCTTTAGTCATTTTCATTCTCCTTTTCCACTCGCAACTGTTTATCATTTTCACTCACAATCAGTCTGATCATTTGGCTCGGCATGTCGACGAGCTTAACGACGCTTTCGGCGTTATCAATAAAGATTGGAGCCGTTACATGATATTCATCGGCCAGGGCTTTGATGATTTCAAGGCCCACATTAATCCGTGCTCCCGTATTGAGGTCCTTATATGGGACGCCATGATAGGACGTTTCGCAGCACTCTTCGATGCCCTCGTTCGTGACATTAGGGCGAAACATGATAAAGTTCACATTTGGGATTTTTTCTGTCAGTTTTGCACTTAATCGGTCCGTTTTTTTCTCTTACAAATTTGCTCACAGAGATAAAGTTGCCGCTCCAGGTTAATCAGATGCATGGAGAGGGCCTTTTCTTCCTTCAAGAGGTCGCTGATGCGTGCATTAAGCTGATTATTGCGGTCAGCTGCAGTGATGATGGTCTTGGCTGCATCAAGCTTGGCAGTGAGCTTTGCAATTTTCTGGTCATATTGGGCCAGGCTAGGATCTTCCTTAGGCTGGTCCATGTGCGCTTTGATGTCCATGGCCCGCTGAATGAGGCGGACCTCTTCTTCGCTTGGGTCTGCGACTTTGAGGAGCTTGGCCCGAGTGGCAAATTCATCCCTAAAATCTTGCCGAACGATAAGGTTCTCGTCTGCCTCCTTGGCCTTCGTTTCAAGGTCTGCCAGCTCCTTTTGCTTGGATTCCAGGTCAGCCTTCTTGGCCTTGCCTTCTTCGCGGATTTTCTTCAACAATTCTGCTCTTTGCTGTTTAAAATCAGCTTCGTCTTTTTCCATAGCCGCCTTAGCTTTTTCCATCCTCTCTGGCGGCAGATTTTGGCCACAGGTGGGACAAATCGTGTCGATAGGGGTTTTATTAAAGACTTTAGAAAAAACCTCTCTAAAGTGATTTCTGAGGCCATCCAAGTTCTTGTTGATGCGGTCAATTTCATTGCGAAATGCAGCATGCT
>ENA-OQBV01001172-OQBV01001172.1-human-gut-metagenome-genome-assembly--contig:-NODE-1172-length-13477-cov-4.422397_pt1 | contig 13477 bp, 13 predicted proteins | sample MGYA00242750_ERZ504559 | MGnify/ENA primary metagenome ERZ504559 (study PRJEB26092, sample SAMD00036230) | human gut metagenome | host: Homo sapiens | study: EMG produced TPA metagenomics assembly of...
TACGATGATTCTTCAGAATGCAAGCCTTTTTTTAATTTTTTGATTTTTTTAAAAAAGAAGAAAATGGCTCATTTCTGAACCATTTTCTTCTTATATAATAGGTACTTATTTTATTCTTCCATATCGTCCACATCACCACTGATGATATCCGAGTAATCAAACAGTGTAACCTTCGTGATGTCATCCTTAACGATATCCGGTGCATCACCGGCTTTCTTTACGCGGCTTGCAAGCTGCGCTGCGGAATAAGACGGCATCGCAAGGCTTCCAATGGTAACCGGCTCCTCTTCCTCTTCCGGAACCTCTTCGACCTTTCCGGCCGGATGCGGCTTTCTGTTTTCTTCAACCGTACGTTCTGCCATTTCCAGTCTGGAAAGCATATCTGCTTCTTCTGAAGTGGCTGCTGCAATCTCTTTCTTAAGTTCCGCATGAGCTTCACTTGCGGCAGTCTGTGCAGTCTGCTGTATGGCAGTCTTCTTTTTATTCTCCGAATAGCCTGTAACATCCTCTTCGTCAATTTCATCTACGAAACCGCCCGTACGGACCTTACGCTTATCTGCTTTTTTATTTTTGTGTTTTCGTGCCTTTTCTTCCTGAATGATCTCTTTTTCTTCTTCCTTCATTCTTCTGGCACGTGCTTTTTCTTCCTGCTTCAGTTCTTTCCTAGACTTCACATAACCCGGTTCCGGATCGTTCACATCTTCCTCAATATCATCCGGCTCTTTCTTCCAGAGCTCTGCGATCACATACAGGATGATCAGGAACAATACGACCAGACCAAGAATGATCAGGCCTTCAATACTTTCTGTAGCCACCATAAGATATCCCACATAGCCAATGGTAACTACAACTTTCGGAACATAATCTCCAACCTTAATGGTAAAAGTCTTTCCTCCGGAAACGGACTGATCTGTTACTGTTCCGGTTCCCTTGGAGGCATCGAGATTGGTGATCGTATATTTATATGTCTCGGAATCTTTCTGTACAAGGATCGGAGTACCTGCGCTGATCGCAGAACTCTTCTCCGGGATCGCATATGTAACAGATCCGACTGGGAGGTTCGTTGCCTTATCGGATTTATCCACGATCACTGTTCTCACCCCGAAGAACGGCGGAAGAACAAGTCCCAGTACACAGATCAGTGTGCATATCACAACAAAATGTACGATAAATTTCAATACTTTTGACATAGGTAATCTTCCTCTTTCATATTTGTAGGTACTTTGAAGCGGAAAGGGATACAGCGGGAATCGGTCTTCCTTTCCGTCTGTATCCCTTTATATTCCACATCCGCAGGAATCTACCATTTTCCGCGGACTGCTCTGTTCCAACTGATTACTGGTTGCTTAAATACTGTTCAATGCTCTCCATCGCTGCATTCTCATCATCACCGTTGGCAGACAGTGTAATCTCTTCTCCAGCGTCAAGTCCCAGAGTCATCATTCCCATAATGCTCTTTGCATTGACTCTTTTTTTGCCAATCTCAACATAAATTTCACTGTTAAACTGGCTTGCCACCTGAACAAGCTGTGCTACAGGTCTTGCCTCCAGTCCAGTGGATAAGTTGATAGTGATTGGTTTTTTAATCATAATAGCTCCTCCTTGTTCTCCCGCAGCTCATCTGCGATCTCACTCAGCTTGCGAAGCCGGTGATTCACACCTGATTTGCCCACCTGCGGATTCAACATCATACCTAATTCTTTCAGTGTGGCATCCGGATACTGCAGTCTCAGCCTGGCTATCTGTGCCAGTCCATCGCTCAAACTCTCAAAGCCGATAGTTCTGCTGATCAGCTGTATATCTTCCACCTGTCTCACTGCCGCATTTACCGTTTTATTGATATTCGCAGCCTCACAGTTCACCTTGCGGTTTACCGTGTTACGCATTTCCTTAAGTATCCGGATGTTCTCCAGATCCATAAGGGCTACGTTCGCTTCCATGACTGCCAGCACGTCAACGATCTGTGCGCCCTCCTTCACATAGACCACATATGATTTCTTGCGCACCACAATTTTAGCTTCTACGTGAAAACTGCGGATAATCCCCTGTAATTGTTCTGCTTTCCTGCTGTCCGGACACACGATCTCAAAATGATACCCTTTCTCTGGATCACTGATCGAACCGGACGACAAAAAAGTACCGCGAATAAATGCCCGCTTGCAACAGTTCATCTGAACCACAAGCGAATTATCCATTTCAAGTAAACCGGTTTCGTTATCCACAGAAAGCTTTGTCCCCTGCAGTACTTCCTCTGTTCTGGCAGGATCCGTAACCTCAACAAGATATACCTTACCCCGTTTGAGATGAGATCCTTCCCGGATAACAATCGCTGTCTCTATATTAAAGGTTTTTCGCAATAATGTAAAGCTTTTTCTTGCAACTGCTTCATTTTCTGTCTGGATCCATAGTTTTCTGTTTCCATCCGACATTTTTTCCACACGGCCGCAGCCGCAGAGCAGTGCCGCCAGTTCTGCCACCTGACAGTGCCTGGCCAGACTAAGCTGTCCTGCAAGTTCTTCTTTGACTTTTCCTGAAAATGACATCCCGAACCCTCTTTTACTGTTTCCCTGCCACCCTTTTCATCGCGGCAGTTATTTTTTCAGAAGTCTGTCCTTCTCCGCATCCCTGTGCTCCAGGCGGATGCCGTATTCATCCGATTTGGAAAGCCTGGAAAAAAGTTCTCTGGCAATCGTAACAGAACGATGTTTCCCCCCTGTACATCCGATACCGATCACAAGGCTTGTTTTCCCTTCTTTAATGTAGTTAGGGATCAGAAAACGGATCATATCCTCCAGTTTGTCCGCGAAGGCTTTCGCCGTATCACTGGCCATCACATAATTGAACACTTCATCGTCAAGGCCTGTCAGAGGACGCAGTTCATCCACATAATAGGGATTGGGAAGAAATCGCACATCAAACACAAGATCTGCATCTGCCGGGATTCCATACTTAAAGCCGAAGGAAAGCACAGAGATCATGATATTGCTGAACTCTCTGTCATCCACAAAGATCTTTTCGATTTCCTGGCGAAGCTCCCTGGTAAGCAGATGGCTGGTATCAATGATATAATCCGCACGTTTCCGGAGAAATTTTGTTTTCTCACGTTCCAGGCGGATTCCCTCATCCACTCTCCCTGCTCTTGCCAGCGGGTGGCTTCTTCTGGATTCTTTATAGCGTTTTACAAGGACCGAATCCTCTGCATCCATAAACAGGATCTCGTAATCATACCCGGTCTGCTTCATACGGTCCAGAACTACTTCCAGTTCATCAAGGGCACTTCCGCTTCTGGCATCGATCCCCAGAGCCACATTTCTAACATTTTCGCTCTGCATCTCAGGAAGAAGGGAAGCAAATTTTTCCAGAAGCTGGATTGGAAGATTATCCACGCAGAAATATCCCATATCCTCCAACATTTTAAGTGCAGCTGTTTTTCCTGCTCCTGACACACCTGTAACGATCACAAAACGCATAGTCTCTCTTCCTTTCCATTTCTTCTTCCGTTATCTGCAAAGCGTACATACGCATTCCTGTTACCTCTGTTTCGTATCCTGGGTACCTGAAAGCCGGACTACGCTGAGCCTTTTAGGTCTGTGCGATCGGATCCACAGACAAGTAAGTGGTATAATTATTTTGAAAACGATGTACCAGAAATGGTCATCAGGCTTCAAAATCACCCAGGAACTTCACCTCCGGTTCCAGCGTAACTCCATATTTCTTATAAACGATATCCCTGACATTATCCATCAGCGTGCGGACATCCCTGGCAGTTGCACCGCCTGCATTGATCACAAAGCCACAGTGTTTCTCAGAAACCTGTGCACCACCTACCTGATATCCAGCAAGACCGCTGTCCATGATCAGCTTACCTGCAAAATATCCCTCCGGTCTCTTAAAGGTACTTCCAGCACTGGGATACTCCAACGGCTGTTTGGTGGTACGACGGATCGTCAGATCTTTCATGGTCTCACGGATCACTTCCGGCTTTCCCTTCTTCAGCTGCAGCTTTGCTTCCAGCACGATATAACCTGCGGTTTTGATGATGCTGGTACGATATCCCAGTTCCAGTTTATCTGCCGGAAGGGTAATGATCTCTCCCTCCTCATCCATCACAGTTACCTCTGTGAGAACATCCTTCATCTCGCCGCCATAGGCACCTGCATTCATCACGACCGCACCGCCCATAGTTCCCGGGATCCCGCCTGCAAACTCAAAGCCTGTAAGAGCTGCATTTTTTGCTGCTGCTGCCACCGATGAAAGCAGCGCACCTGCCTGTACGGTGATCTCTGTTCCTTCTACGGTAACGGCAGACATATTTTTGTAGATCTGGATAACCGCTCCACGGTAACCGCCGTCTCCTACCAGAAGATTACTTCCATTTCCGAGGATAAAATAAGGGATCGCACTTTCTTTACAGATTTTTACGATACGCCCCACATCTGTGTCTTTATCCGGCATCAGAAAATAATCCGCCGGACCTCCGATCTTAAAAGTTGTATGACGGCTCATTGCTTCGCCTGTAAAAACACGTTCTTCTCCAAGAAGATCGCAGAACTTTTTTATGATTTCTGAATTCACTTTTTATTTCCTCAGTCTTTCTGTTTTATTTCTGTAAAGCAGACATTACTGTTCCGCCTTGACTCATGCTCATGAACTGGATCTGTCCGTGATCTGCGCTCAATTTCTCATTTGCTGTCAGCTGTGTGAAACGTTTCCGGCTGACAGTATATCCCGCACAACTTCTCCCGCCAGCAGATATCCCGCAGTCCCTGTCACAAAGGAAATATTTCCTTCGGCAGGCTTCTTCACCATAGTTCTTCTCCGTCTGAAAAGCTTTTCTTTTGCCGGTTGTTCTCTGGAATACAGTACTTTGAGTTTACGTATTCCCTGTTTACGCAGTTCTTTTTTTATGATTCTGGCCGCCGGGCATACTGTGGTCCTGCTGATATCTGCAACCTCAAGTCTAGACGGGTCTATCTTGTCCCCGATGTCCAGGCAGGAGATCACAGGCACACGTCCCTCCCTTGCTCTGCTGATCAGAAGCAGTTTTGACGACAGTGTTCCCATTGTATCCACAATATAATCAAAGGAACGCAATTCAAACATTCCCGCAGTCTCCTCATTATAAAAGGTTTCGTAGGTATGCACCAAAATATTCTCATCAATATCCCGGATTCTCTTCTTGGCCGCCTCTACCTTGCTCATTCCCAGAGTAGAATGAAGTGCCAGCACCTGGCTTCCGATATTCGTCAATGTGATCTTTTCATGATCGATCAGTGTCAGACTCCCCACACCGCAGCGCGCAAGTGACTCTGCCACCTGTGATCCGGCTCCGCCAAGACCGAATACTGCAATTTTCGCCCTGCTGAGTTTTTTTACACCTGTATTTCCAACGAGCAATTCCATACGTGAAAAAGCATCCTGCATATCCGTCCTCCTGACACTGTTTTTTCTTTTGATTGAGAAAGACAGCGCCTGTCCGCCGCTGTCTATATTCCTTTTTATTATACTATCTCTGTCCGTAAATGTACAGATATTCTTGTTTTTTAAGATTTTCGCATAAAAATTTATATTTTCTCATACTATTCCCATACAATCCCACAAGGAGGTTCTGTCCATGCTTCAACAGCTGATTCTGTGCTTTATCGGTTTCTGTGCCGGGATCATCGTTGCAGGAGGTGTCTCCGGACTGCTGATCGGCCTTTCCATTGTTCCCCGCTATGCAGGTATCACGCATACAGCTGACCAGATTTTTCTTTATGAAGATCTGACACTTCTGGGAACAGTTGCCGGAACCGTCGTCACCCTGTTTCCGATCAGTATTCCGCTGGGACCTTTTTTCCTGGCTGTCTGCGGAGTATTTTTCGGAATTTTCCTGGGCGGCTGGATCCTTGCACTGGCAGAGATCGCAAAAGTCTTTCCCGTCTTTGCCAGACGGCTGAAGCTCTCTCAGGGGCTTTCTCCGGTAATAATTTCCATTGCTGCCGGAAAAGCCCTGGGCTCCCTGTTTTATTATGCCATGAGCTGGATGTAATTCTTACTGTCACTCTACCATCTCACGAAAGGATTTTCCATATGCAAAATATCAACGAAAAAAAATATGAACAATACGTCAAGCAGCTTACTCCCACCCACAGTCTGCCGCTGAATATGGCAAAAGCTTTTCTCACAGGCGGACTGATCTGTCTTCTTGGACAGGTTATCTTAAACACAGCACAGGCTCTCGGTGCAGATGCTTCCGATTCCAGAACCTGGTGTTCTGTCCTTCTCATTCTCTTAAGCGTCCTTCTCACGGGCTTTGGTATTTATCCCAAAATCGGCAAATTCGGCGGTGCAGGAAGTCTTGTTCCCATTACCGGATTCGCCAACTCAGTGGCTGCATCCGCCATTGAGTTCCGGGCAGAAGGACAGGTTTTCGGCATAGGGTGCAAGATCTTTACTATTGCAGGTCCTGTGATCCTCTACGGCATCTTAAGCGCCTGGGGACTGGGTGTGATCTATTATATCCTAAAGATCCTGGAGGTGATATCATGAGCAAAAATCTCAGACTTGGCGCAGCCAGCATTGCATTTTCACAGCCTTTGTATATCGAAAGCGCCGCATCCATCGTCAGTCAGAAAGAGGCGGACGGTCCTCTTGGAGATCTTTTTGACCTGGTCTGTGAAGATCCCATGTTTGGCTGTGACACCTGGGAATCTGCGGAAAGCACACTGCAGAAAGAAACTGCCACTCAGGCCATAAGCAAAGCCGGACTGAGCTCCGAAGATATCCATCTGATGTTCGCCGGAGATCTTCTCGCTCAGACATCAGCCACCTGTTTCGGCTCCGCTGGACTTGGAATTCCCTTTTACGGTCTTTACGGTGCCTGCTCTACCATAGGGGAAGCGCTGTCTCTCGGCTCCCTTGCTCTGACCGCCGGATTCGGCACACGGGTCTTATGTGCCACCTCCAGCCATTTCGCAAGTGCGGAAAAAGAATTTCGTTTTCCTCTGGGATACGGGAACCAGCGGCCGTTTTCTGCCACCTGGACAGTAACCGGAAGCGGGGCCTGTATCCTAAGTACATCTCCTCCCGGAGAAAAAGCACCTCTGCGCTCCGGCAAAGGCTGTGCTGCTATCACCGGCCTTACTGCCGGCCGTGTGATGGATTACGGTCTCAGAGATTCCATGAACATGGGAGGCTGTATGGCTCCTGCAGCCTGTGATACCATTGCACGGAGCTTTTCGGATTTTGGGCGGACGCCTTCGGATTATGATGCCGTCTTTACCGGGGATCTGGGGATCATCGGGCAGAAAATTCTCCTGGATCTTCTGGAGGAACAAAATATCCGGCTTTCTCCCATTCATAAAGACTGCGGTATCCTGATCTATGACGATCCTTCTCAGGACACTCACGCAGGAGGAAGCGGCTGCGGCTGTTCTGCTGTAGTCCTTGCCTCCTATATCCTTCCGAAGATCGTATCCGGAGAATGGAAGCGGATCCTTTTTGTACCAACAGGAGCGCTTCTTCCAAAGTAGCTTTAACGAGGTGACAGTATTCCGGGTATTGCCCACGGAGTTGTCATCGAGCATATGGAGGTATGAGCATGGACTACTTTAACGCATTCTGGTTCGGCGGCCTTATCTGTGCCTTGATCCAGATCCTTCTGGACAAGACAAAGCTGATGCCTGGCCGTGTGATGGTACTTCTGGTATGCAGCGGTGCCCTGTTAAGTGCCGTTGGCATCTACCGGCCGCTGGTGGATTTTGCAGGTGCCGGGGCCTCCGTCCCGCTGATCGGTTTCGGCCATGTATTATGGGAGGGTATGAAAAAAGCCATTGAAGAAGACGGCATTCTTGGGCTTTTTACAGGAGGCTTCACTGCCTGTGCTGCCGGAGTTTCCTCCGCCCTGATCTTCTCTTATCTGGCCAGTCTCTTCTTCCGTCCAAAAATGAAGAAATAATATTTCGGGAAAGGAGTTTTTCTCATGAATGATACTCTTTATCTGCAGCTGGATCAGAACATTGAAGTCACCACCCCACATGTATATCTTCAGGATATTGCTGCACTTTCCATGAGTGATCCCAAAATCCTCAATCGCCTGCGGGTCATGCCTGTAATTGTTCTGGATGCGGAAAAGCCCGGACGCTATGTGATGTCTGTATCAGATCTTCTGAAAAAGATCCGGAAGCTGGAACCCTCCATTGATATTTCTCCCATCGGTGAAACGGATTTTATCATCACCTACCGCATCAGCACCGCTAAGGGGAAGCTTTTCCGGTATATAAAAATCCTTTTTGTATGCCTGGTTTCCTTTTTCGGTGCCGCTTTTTCCATTATGACCTTTAATAATGACGTAGATATGGGCAGCCTTTTTAACCAGTTTTACACTCTTGTCACGGGAAAAAGCTCCTCCGGCTTTACCATCCTGGAGATTTCCTACTCCATCGGGATCGGCCTTGGCGTACTGATCTTCTTTAATCATTTCGGACAGCTGCGGCTAAGCGACGATCCCACGCCTATGCAGGTGCAGATGCGGACCTACGAGGATGAAGTAAACCAGACACTGATCGAACAGGCTGCACGGACAAAAAATCCGTAAACCGGATCATAAGTATGACACAATACCATATCCGTACAGATCCGCCGTCTGTCGCATCAAAAAAGCTCCCTGCAGATTTCTGCAAAGAGCTTTTTTATATAATATGGGTTTACTGTTTTTCTGAAATGATGTTTACAGAAGTCCTCCGATGGATAAGAACAGAGGAGCAAATACCAGTGATACAATAGTCATAAGCTTGATCAGGATGTTAATGGAAGGTCCTGATGTATCTTTGAACGGATCGCCGACTGTATCGCCGACAACGGCTGCTTTGTGCGCCTCGCTGCCTTTTCCGCCGTGATGACCTGTCTCAATATATTTCTTTGCATTATCCCATGCACCACCTGCGTTGGACATGAAGATCGCCATCAGTACACCTGTTACAAGAGCACCGGAAAGAAGTCCGCCAAGAGCCTCAACGCCAAGAACAACACCTACGATAACCGGAACAACGACCGCCATGATTCCAGGAAGCATCATCTCGTGAAGAGCTGCTGTTGTGGAGATCGCAACGCATGATTTGTAATCCGGTTTCTCAGTACCCTTCATGATACCCGGTTTCTCACGGAACTGGCGTCTTACTTCCTCGATCATCTTGTAAGCAGCCTTGGAAACGGATTCCATTGTGAAGGCTGAGAAGAGGAATGTAAGCATACCACCGATAAAGATACCGATCGTAACACGAGGAGCAAGGATATTGATTGCATCCAGATTTACCGCATTCGCATAAGATACAAACAATGCAAGTGCTGTAAGAGCTGCGGAACCGATCGCGAAGCCTTTACCCATAGCTGCTGTTGTGTTACCTACAGAGTCAAGCTTATCTGTGATCTCACGAACTGACTCATCCAGACCTGACATCTCTGCAATACCACCAGCATTGTCAGCGATAGGTCCATATGCGTCAACGGCAACTGTGATTCCTGTTGTGGAAAGCATACCAACTGCTGCAAGAGCGATTCCGTATAATCCATCCACACCGTATGCTACAAAAATGCCAACACAGATCAGCAGGATCGGGAATGCTGTAGATTTCATACCTACTGCGATACCACTGATGATAGTTGTAGCTGCACCTGTCTCAGACTGCTCGCCGATTCCCTGAACCGGTTTGTAATCTGCAGATGTGTAATACTCCGTAATGTTTCCGATGATGACACCGACAACAAGACCTGCGATCACAGCAATGGCTGCTTTCATGTCTCCGAAGAGAGTCTTGCTGAGGATCAGGGACACGATGATAACAAGTGCTGCAGATACATAGCTTCCTCTTGTGAGGGCTTTCTGCGGATTGGAATTATCATCACCTTTTACAAAGAATGTTGCAATGATGGATGCGATCAGTCCACAGCCTGCAATAGCCAGCGGATAGAGAACACCGGAAACTGCTCCGGCTACCGCACCAAGTGTAAGGGCAGATACCAGAGATCCTACATAGGACTCAAAAAGGTCTGCACCCATACCGGCAACATCACCTACGTTATCACCTACATTATCCGCGATAACAGCCGGGTTACGAGGGTCATCCTCCGGGATTCCTGCCTCAACCTTACCTACAAGGTCAGCTCCTACGTCAGCTGCCTTTGTATAGATTCCACCGCCAACACGTGCAAACAGTGCGATGGAAGAAGCACCAAGGCTGAATCCGGAAAGTACGTCAACGTTCTTTGTGATGATATACACAACGCTGACACCCAGTGCGCCAAGACCAGCAACACACATACCCATAACAGCACCGCCGGAGAATGCAATGGAAAGAGCCTTATTCATTCCTCCCTCTTTTGCTGCATTTGCTGTCCTTACATTAGCCTTTGTTGCAACAGTCATACCGCAGTATCCTGCGATTGTTGAAAACAGAGCACCTACTACGAAGCAGATTGCTGTTACCCAGCTTCCAACTCCGATTCCGATCAGTACAAAAAGTACGGCTACAAAAATAACCAGTATCTTGTACTCTGCTGTTAAGAAGGCGCGGGCACCTTCTGCGATCGCACCTGCGATCTCCTTCATTCTGTCTGTTCCTGCATCCTGTTTGCTGACCTTTGCTGCAAGGTATGCTGCGTAACAGAAGTGCCAGTACTGCTGCCACCGGCACCAAATACATGTAGTTTTCCACTCTTTTTACCTCCGTTCATGTATTGTTAATACTTTATCACATTATTTTGCATATTTCAAATAGAATTTTCACTTAGTTTTTTGTAAGTATTATGATATAATAAAAATTTATATAAATGAGATAAAAAAATTTTATATTATTACTTGTATTTTTTCAGTTTCAGACAGCTTATATAATAGGTAGTTTTTTTATATCTCTATTTGGACAAAATTTCCATTTTTCTTTCCAGAAGATTTTTTTCCAATAATTGTTTTTCTGCATTTTCAAATCCAATTCTTTCTATAGTCTCAGCAAAACGTTCTCCCTTTAATCCCTGGTCCTTAAAAAGCAGGATTGCCTTCTCAATAACATCCAGTGCCTCTTCCTCTGACGTAAAGATCCGATTCAGGGCCTTTCCATGAGAAATTTTCTTCCCCCAGCGTCCGCCGATATAGATCTTGAATCCGTAGGTACCATCCGGGATGGAATGGAACGGACATTTTCCCACACACCTTCCGCAGTGTCTGCAAAGCTCCTCATCAATGTGCAGTTTCCCGTCAACGACCTTTGCAACTTTATTCGGACATGCTGCTTCAATGGCACATTTCTTACATCCTTTGCAGGCTTCAATATCAAAATGTGGGATTCTCTGTCCGATGATCCCCACATCGTTCAGATTTGGTTTCACACAGTTATTCGGGCATCCGCCTACTGCGATCTTAAATTTATGCGGCAGCGCAACCTGACGATAGCCTTTATAGAATCTTCGGAAAATTTCTTCTGAAATTGCATAGGAATCCAGAAGTCCATACTGGCAGGTGGTTCCCTTGCAGGATACTACAGGCCGGACCTTTGCTCCTGTTCCTCCTGTCTCCAGATCTTCCTTCGCAATAAATTCCTGAAACTCTTCGATCTTTTCATATGGGATTCCCTGGATCTCCACGGAGAGTCTGGTCGTGTAGGTAAGATTTCCGTTGCCGAATTTCTCTGCTGCTTCCGCCATACATCTGTGCTGTGCCGCTGTCACCTTTCCGTTTACAGTGATCACCCGTGCAGAAAATTCATCGGTTCCCCGGTTATTTAAAAACCCCTGCCCCTTCAGTCTTTTCTCTTCCTCTTTGCTTACAGTTAATGCTGACATATTTCCTCCTCCTGATCTCATCGGCATTCCGATACTTTCCCACGGTATCTTTGCCCTGTATTTTGTAATGTTGAAGTTACTGTTTACTCCTGAACAGTAACACCTGTTGAAATCGTTTTCACGTACTTCCTACTATACCACTTGAAGATGTATTTGAAAAATGATATTATTTTATAAAAATGATAGTTTTTACCTATATATCAATTTACAATAAAAGGAGATTCCACATGACCATCCGCCATCTCACTGTTTTTGTTGCCGTTGCGGAACAGGGCTCCATGAGTGCTGCTGCCAAACATCTTTATCTTTCCCAGCCAACAGTCAGTCAGGCCATCCGGGAGCTGGAAGCTCATTATAACGGCCTTCTCTTTGAACGTCTTGGAAAAAAGCTTTATCTCACAGAACGGGGAAAGCTTCTTCTTCCCCATGCCCGTGAAATGATCCGCCAGTTTCAGCAGCTGGAAGAGCTGATGCAGAACCAGGGACAGTCTTCCACTCTGAAGCTGGGCTCCACCCTCACTGTGGGAACGTGCCTGACCCCATCCATTATCCTGGATCTGCAGAAAAAAATACCGGACCTTGACGTTTACTCCTTTGTCACCAACACGCAAAATATCGAGCAGAAGCTTCTGCGTTCTGAGCTGGACGCTGCCGTGGTAGAAGGTGAGATCCATTCTCCGGATCTTGTCGTTCTTCCCATCATCGACGACTGTCTGGTTCTTGCCGCCGGAAAAAAGCACCCGTTTTACCGCAGAGGACGCATCCATGTCCAGGAGCTGAACAACCAGAAATTTGCAGTCCGGGAATATGGAAGCGGTACCAGACAGCTTTTTGAGGATTACACCCTTCGCCATGACCTGAAGATCCGGACTGCCTGGGAAGCCAACAGTCCGCAGGCACTGCTGAACGCAGTGCTGTATAACCAGATGCTATCTGTTATGTCCATCCGTCTTATGCCTCATGAGATCCGTCACCGTTCAGTCCGGGTCTTCTGCAACGAAGCAGGGGAATGGAACCGGAAATTCAAGCTGGTCTATCACAAGAATAAGTTTCTTACCCCTGCCATCTTTGAGCTGGAAAAAATCCTTCACACCTATCAGCAGCTGGAACTGCCCTCTGTCATGGGGGTTCTGGAACAGGAATAGGCAGGGGACTTATCTGATTCAGTTAAAAAACGGCCGTACATATCGTTCTTACGATATGTACAGCCGTTTTTCGTTTTTTTCTCACCCGACAGGGTCGGATCTTTTTCTGAACCGGATATTTAGTTTGATTCGTTGAACACTTTTTTATCCAGCGCACCGTTCTGGTGTGCAACGATGGTTGTGCAGACTGCATCACCGGTAATGTTAACCGCTGTTCTGGTCATATCCAGGATACGGTCAATACCCATGATCAGACCAATTGCCTCAACCGGAAGTCCTACAGAGTTAAATACCATGGTCAGGGTAACAAGACCAACACTTGGTACACCGGCAGTTCCTACGGAAGCAAGGGTTGCAGTTCCGATAACTGTCACATAATCCATCGGACTTAAGTGGATACCGAAGGCCTGTGCCGCAAATACTACGGCAACACCCTGCATGATAGAGGTACCGTCCATATTGATGGTAGCTCCAAGAGGAATGGTAAATGAAGAAATCTTCTTGGAAACACCCACTTT
>ENA-OQBV01001173-OQBV01001173.1-human-gut-metagenome-genome-assembly--contig:-NODE-1173-length-13471-cov-3.181730_pt1 | contig 13471 bp, 15 predicted proteins | sample MGYA00242750_ERZ504559 | MGnify/ENA primary metagenome ERZ504559 (study PRJEB26092, sample SAMD00036230) | human gut metagenome | host: Homo sapiens | study: EMG produced TPA metagenomics assembly of...
GATTACTACTTGGGCTGCGGGAGACGGCGTTATTGCGGCAGGGTCTGCTGTCTGAGCCGGAGGCGAGTTCTGGCCCTGCCGCAATGCTTTTAGCCGTCTCACGGAGTCCTAGTAGTATCCCCCGACGGAGTCCCTGCCCGGAGCGATGCCACCTTCCTCTGGCGTCCCTCTATACATCCACCTCTCAAAACCTCAAAAACATCCCCGACTGCATCCACTCCCGGAGCGATGCCACCTTCCTCTGGCGTCCCTCTATACATCCGCCTCACGAGTCCACAAGCCCTTCCCGGACCCGCTCCGTAAGACTGTCTCCACCCTTACGATACCAATCTTCCACAAAAGAGTCAAAAGAGCTCACAGGCATCCTCCCCATAATGATCTGGATAAATGCGTTCTTCTCCAGCAAACGCAAAGTCTGAGGAATCTCCCCGTCACCATCCCCCAGATACTTCTTCTCCGGAGCACGGTAATTCGCATCCACCAGAAGCCCCACCGCCGAAATCCTGGACTTATACGCCGCCCAGGCCTCTACCGAAGGCACCTCCGCCTTAAGATACTCCTTACACGCATCAAATAAGACGCCTCAATGGCACTGAGATCCTCCCTGGTCTTCTCATCGCCCCGGACTATAAAGAACCTCACGGGATATGCTTTGTCACTATATAGGTAGCCCTCATTGTAATCTACATTGATCATTAGCGGACGCGCCGTAGGATCCACATTCAAGGCAAAATAAGTGTTCATCTCATCCGCATCCTCTGCCTCATATCTGGAATGGTCAAACAACACACTCAAAATCTTCATTGCGATCTCCGGATGCTCATACCCTTTACGCACAACTACATATTTATTATCTCGAAACGTAGAGTATACCTCCACAGTCCGCTTTACATCCGCAGTCAGATAATACGGTTCCCAGTCTGCCTCTTTATTCTTCCGATACTCATCCATAAGAGGATTATTCGGAGTCCACCAGAGCCCGAAAAAACGCTCCGCATTTTTCCATTCACCACAAGATCACGGATATTATTCTGTGCACGTAAAGCAAAATCCGAATCCAGTATTCCCTGCCTGTAAAGCTCTCTGAGATACCCCAGAGCCTCCTTTGTCTCCTCCGTCAGCGATCCATAGACAATTTCTCCATCTGCATTTTCAATCCACTGCTGCGGATATGCCCCGAACTTTTCAAACACAGAGTCCACCGAATAGCTGGTGCTGACCGTGCCCACAAGTCCCGGATCACAGACAAGTCCCACAGGATCTTCACCATCCTCTGCGCCCATCCGGTTTTCCTGAAACGCACGGATCACTGAAAAAGCCTCTTCCAGTGTCTTCGGTTCTTTCAGTCCCAGCTGCTCCATCCAGTCACGTCTCAGCCATAAAAGCTGCGCCCCATCATCAATGGCAGTCTCCGGAAGTGCATACAGTTTTCCGTCAAAAGTCCCAGATGCCAAAAGTTCCTCTCCATAGCTCTCATACATTTCCTTTATTTTATCGGAAGCGCAGCTTTTGTATACTTCCGTCAGATCCTCGATAAGATCATTTTCAACCAGTTCTTCCAGAGTTTCCCTGTCCGACACCAGAAAAATATCCGGAAGATTCCGATCTTTGACCAGGATGTTCAGGGCTTCGTCATACCGCTCCTCACTCTCCATAAAAACATTCTTATTCTGAATATTCAGTGTTTTTTTCAGATACCGGGTATATGCATTGTCCTCATAATTCTGCCCGTCCGGAAGATTAGAATTATTAGCCCCTTTCATCTGTCCCAGAGTATAAGTTACAAGCTCCGGATATTTCCCCAGAGGCGTGGTTTCTGCCTGTTCCCAGCTCTTACTGTTCTTTTCGGACAGAACATCTATATCTGTTTTTTCCATTTCTGCAGTTCCTAAAGAACACCCCGTCAAAAGTGCCAGGCTCAGTATCGTACTCAGAAATACCACTGTTTTTCCCAGACTAAGTCTCATCTTTTTTTACCTCTTTCGGGATCCTCATATCAACGCTTGTCCCCTCACCTACCTTGCTCAGGATCCGGATGGCATATTTTTCTCCATATAAAATGCACATACGGTCATTGACATTTTTAAGGCCATAGCCTTTTGCCTGATATGTGAGCAGCTTTTCTGCCTGCTCCTGCTCCATCCCTATTCCGTTATCTTCAACCCGGATCACTACATCTCCATTCTCTTCAAAGAAATAAAGTTTCAGAAGCTTTTCCCCTTCCTCCTTCACATCCAGGCCATGCTCCAGAGCATTCTCAACGATGGGCTGCAGGGCAAGCTTCGGAACCAACTCCTGCTGCACAGACGGATCGATATTCCACTCCACCTTAAAATCATTGTCATGCATGATCAGCTGGATTTCCAGATAAGCTTCGATATTCCGAATACAGGTTTCCACAGTCACCATATCTGCTCCCTTACTGAGCGCTGTCCGGTAAAATGTAGATAATGCCAGTGTCACACGGCTGATCTCCTTCTGACGGCTCTTAATCGCCATCCAGTTTATAATAGAAAGAGAATTATAAAGAAAATGGGGATTGATCTGGGCAGTCAACGCTTTCAGTTCAAATTCCTTCAGAGCGATCTTATTTTCATACACTTCTTCGATCAGTCGATTAATTTCATCCATCATATGGTGAAAGCTTCTCACCAGCTGTCCTACCTCATCTCCAGAATCACTGTAAACCGTAACTTCACGGCTTCCCTGGTTCACCTGTTCCATATTTCTGGTAAGCTGCTCAATCTTTCTGGTAAACAGCTTAGAAAACGTCATTCCAAGCACAATGATGATCACAACACAGAAGCCGATCAGTGGGATCTCACTGATCAATACTTTTGAAACCGAGCTCTCGATCACAGCCGGAGGTTTGTAAAATAATAGGTCCATCTTGTTTCATGTCCGCTGCTGCTGACATAGGTATATTCTTCCCTCAGACGATCCAGCTTTTTTGCGGTTTCTTTCTGTGCTGAAATATCACTGGCCGCCAGATTTTCTCCATGATAGACGATATTTTGCTGATCATCCACCACAAAGCCTCCGGAATTCCGTTCAATAATATTAGCCAGAGGCTGGAATACTTTTCCGTAATCCAACAAAATACAGAGCACAGCCTCCCTGATCTTACCATCATATATTTCCCTGACTGCCGCGATCTGACGATTATCCCGGTCCACGATCCACTGAACCGTCACGGTATTATTTAATTTGTCACTCCACCATTCCCCATCAACCTCTGAAAGCGGAGCCAAGGTATATTCATGGCGCACGGGAATGCTTTCTGCAAAAAGATGTATCCCCAGAATTGCTTCGTGGTAGGATTTCGGCACCGTCAACAGCGGATCCACAACTTCCGTATACTGTTCATATGCAGTATAACGATCCATATCTTTGTTGAAGATCACCTCCTGGATTTCAGGAGAATAGGTAAGATAATTCAAAAGGCTGGCATAAATTTCGATCTGCCCGTCAATGTTTTCTCTGGTCTGCTCCAAAATGGAGTACATATCCTCCATCTCATTTTTCCGTACAAGACTACTCATACGACTGTGACTATACAGTGCCAACACAGTCATCGGCACCAGGGATACCACCACAAGAAGATTTGTCAGCTTGTACCGGTATTTCATATTATTATACTTCTTCAGAAGACTCTTCATCCTCATTGTTTCCTTTCCGATAGGACTCCGGGCTGCTTCCGTAATATTCCCGGAAGCTCCGGCAGAAATACGAAGAATTGGCAAATCCTACCTGCTCGCTGACCATGGCTACTTTCATGTTGGTAGTTCGTAGAAGCTCCTTGGCCTTTTCCATGCGGAACACACGGATAAAACGATTCAGGTTCATCCCCGTCTCCTTCTTGAAAATAAAGCTGAGATAGCCGGAAGAAAGATATACTTTTTCTGCCAGTGTTTCCAGATTCAGATCTTCCGCATAGTGATTGTAAATATAATTTTTGACTGCTGCCACCTCATCTCTGGATTCGCTCATGGAACGGTCCAGGAACTCCTCGTACTGGCGGATATTTTTTGCTGTTAACCTCAATGATCTCCTGAATGTAGAACAGCCATACAGATGATCCACCTCCAGATCCAGCCTGTGCTCTCCGGCAAAACGATTCTCCTGAAACAGCTCCCTTATCACATTGGAAAAAAACAAATTTCACATACATGGCCGAAAACTGGGTATTGGACTGATATTTGGATGCCAGGCTGCGGAAATGGCTCCACAGCTGCTTCACATCCTTTCTGGAAATATCTTCTGAGATTTTTTCCATAAGCCTGGAATCCTGCTCCTCTTCTCCGGTATTTTTTTGCCTCGTCCTCCTCGCTGGTGTAGACATGGATATCCGGATGATAAAATTTTTCTTCCATCTGCTGCTCCAGCTGTTCCATGATTTCCGGCAATTCCTGATATCCGTCAAAACGCCGGCTTACAGCCAGATGAAAGCGAACAGGATGAAGGCGCTTCAGAAGATTATAGACATTTTTTGCCACAAGGACATAATCACAGTACACATCCTTAAAAAGAAGCAAAGACTGACGGCCATTAAGATTCAAATAGAAGAAAGAACGGCGAAGCTCTTCCCGGATCTCAAGGGGAACCTCATCACTGGCAGAATCAAAAAAAGCTTCATCCGATTCAATAAGAATTGCACAGTGCCACTGCTCCCAGACAGAAAAATCCACAATTCCTTCCGCTTCCTTCAGACGCTCCTGATCTCCGGAATAAATGTAGCCCAGCAGAAAATACTGCTGAAGAAAGCTACTTTTCTTTTATGGACTGCTGCTCTTTATTTTCCGGGATGCGATCTCCTTCTGGATTCTTCTGTATGGTGTCATGAAAGCGGTCCGGATCCACCGGTTTCAGTACATAATCCGTCACACCATAGCGGATCGCCTCCTGAGCAAAAGCAAAATCTCCATAACCGCTGAAAATGATAATTTCCAGATCCGGATATTCCTCTCTTGCTTTTTTTGAAAGCTCCAGACCATCCATATGCGGCATTTTGATATCTGTCAGCATCAGATCCACCGGATGCTTTCTCAGCTCATTTAATGCCAGCTTGCCATTAGCCGCCTCATAAATTTCCCACTCTCCCTCCTCCATAGACAGAAGAAAGCGGATTCCGTCACGTTCCAGTTTTTCATCATCTACCACCAAAACTCTGTACATTCCTCACCTCGCCAAATATGGCCTGATCCACGTAAAAGCACGCAGATCAGGCCGTTTTTCTTTCATTTTAACATTATTCAACTAATTTGTCAGCCCTTAACAGCTCCTGCAACCACACCTTCAATGATATATTTCTGGCATGCAAGATAGAAGGCAATGATCGGAATGATGGAAAGGACAAGAACGCCCATCATCGCTCCCATATCAATGGTTCCGTAACCGCCCTTCAGATACTGGATGGCAATGGAAATGGTTTTATATTTCTTGATATCAAGTACCAGATATGGAAGAAGATAATCATTCCAGATCCACATGGTTTCCAGGATCGCTACAGTTACACAGGTCGGTTTCATAACCGGAAGAACCACTTTAAAAAATGTCTGGATCGGGGTACAGCCATCGATCATGGCAGCTTCCTCGATCTCGATCGGAATGGATTTTACAAAACCGCTGAACATAAATACCGCAAGTCCTGCTCCATATCCAAGATAAATGATGATCAGTCCCCACGGAGTATTCAGTTTCAGGATGTTTGCGATCTTGGAAAGAGTAAACATTACCATCTGGAATGGTACGACCATGGAAAACAGGCACAGCATGTACATGGTTTTTGTCAGCGTGTTGGTAACACGGTTGATGTACCAGGCACACATGGAGGTACAGAGCAGAATTACCGCAACAGAAAATACTGTGATAAATAATGTCCATCCAAATGCCTGGAAAAATCCGGTTTTTGTGAGACCATTTACATAGTTTTCCAGACCTACGAACATTTTATCCGTTGGGATTGCAAAGGGATAACGACTAATGTATGCTTTTTTCTTAAAAGAATTAATCAAAACCAGAAGGATCGGGAAAATATAAGCAACAGATACCACACTCAGGATCGCAGTCCACAGACCGCTGAATTTTACTTTTTTATTCATTACTGCTGTACCTCCTTACTTCTTGTGAGACGATTCTGGATCATGGCAATTGCTCCAACCAGGATAAAGAAGATCACGGCCTTCGCCTGTCCTACACCTTCCCATCCGGTACGTCCATAGAAGGTATTGTAAATATTCAGTGCAAGCATTTCTGACATATTGGAAGGCTCACCATTTGTAAGAGCAAGGTTCTGGTCAAAAAGCTTGAAGGAGTTGGTAAGTGTCAGGAAAGTACAGATGGTGATGGACGGCATGACCATAGGAATGATCACATGCTTCAGAAGCTGTCCTTTGTTCGCACCATCGATCTGTGCAGCCTCGATCAGTTCACCCGGGATATTCTGGATACCTGCAATGTAAATGATCATCATATATCCGATCTGCTGCCAGCACATCAGGATCACAAGGCCCCAGAATCCGTAAACAGAAGAATATGTAAGTGTTTTATTGATCTGAAGAAGCAGACCGTTTAACAGAAGCTGCCATACATAACCAAGGATGATTCCACCGATCAGGTTTGGCATAAAAAATACAGTACGGAATATATTGGTTCCTTTGATCTTCTTGGTCAGAAGCAACGCAACTGCAAAACCGATCACATTGATCAGAACTACTGATACAACCGTAAATGCGGTGGTGTACCATAATGCATGTCCAAAGGTTCCATCCTCAGTAAAAATCTTCACATAGTTCTGTAATCCCACGAATTTTGCATCCGTTACTGTGGTAAATTTACAGAAGGAAAGATATACGCCCATGATAAAGGGAACGATAAATCCAATGGTAAATGCCAGCAGGGTAGGCAGGACAAAAACCGGAAAATACTTTTTCATCATCTTATTCTGCATGTTTTCTCTTCCTTTCTCCTGAGGATGCATCCTTCCCTACTTTACACATCCTCTCTTCATTAAAAGAGGCAGGCGGAAACCGCCCACCCCTTCGTGATCACGTTTCAGTTATACCTTATCAGCCTTCATTTGCTGCTTTGTACTCTTTTGCCCATCCGTCAACAAATGCAGTTTTCACAGCATCCCACTCGCCGGTACCCTGTGCATACTCAAGCATTGCACTGCCGACCTGGTTTTTCCACTCTTCAGAAGGCATGGTTGTAAAGTTCCATGAAACCGGAGTTTTACCAGCTTTTACATATTCGTCGGCTGCTTTTACAAGCGGATTTGCAGACTCATAATTCTCATCAAAGGTCTTGAATGGTGTTGTAAATCCCATTTCCTGGCTTATAGATTCTCTTCCTTCATCACTTGTGATAACCCAGCTGAGGAAATCAAGAGTTGCCTGGATATCCTTCTCATCTGCTTTTTTGTTTACGCACCAGTAGTTCTCACTGCCTGTGCAAAGTCCCTGGTCCTCTTCACCATCTACACCAATATAGATTGGAAGCATTCCCATATCCTCGTCTGCTACTTCGTTATCTTTGATGTTATCATAAGCCCAGGTTCCATTCTGATAGAACACAGCCTCTCCAAGACCAAATTCAGCATTTGCATCATCGATAGTCTTGCTGGAAAGAAGGCTTGGCTCACAGGTAGAATCTGTGATATAAAGGTCAAACAGGTTCTTGAAGTTGTCAAGATAGGTCCCTTTGATCGCATCTGTGGATGTGATTCCGTCTTCTTTGTACTCATAATAGATTGGAAGATTTGCAAGGTGTGTCTTGAAGCGCCAGTCACTGGAAGAATCAAAGCCTGCGGAAGTAAATGCACCGTCAACTCCAAGGTCATCTTTCTTAGCCTGGATATCATCTGCAACCTTCTTTAATGTCTCAAAATTGTTGATCTCATCTGCAGACTTGATCACAGCGCCATCCATCTCACAGTATTTCTTAAGAAGCGCTTTGTTGTAAATAATTCCATATGTTTCAATTACATAGGCGATACCGTCAACTGCACCGCTGTCCTCCTTCAGTACGAAATCGTCACTCTCCACATTTTTGTAAACATCGCTGTCTTTCAGGTCATAGCAATAATCCTTCCAGGATGCAAGTCCAACCGGTCCGTTAACCTGGAACAGTGTCGGAACCTCATCCTTGGCCATCTCTGATTTCAGAGTAGACTCATAAGTTCCGGAAGCAGCTGTAACAACGGTAACCGGTACACCAGTCTCATCGGTGTATTTCTTTGCCAGGTCTGACCACTGATCTGCCTGCTCCGGTTTAAAATTCAGATAATAAACAGAGCCTTCACTGTCATCCCCTTTTGCCATAGCAGGAACTGCCGGGAGCATGGTAGCTGCCATCAAAGCTGCAAGACCAAATGCTGTTGCTTTTTTCATTCTCATAATCGTACCTCTCCTTTACCTTATATGATATTCAATTTGTTTCGCGGATATGCTTAAAACGTCCATTTCGCATATTCCTGACCGATAAGCTTCAAATCAGCTTCTCGATTAACTTGATATTATTGTAAATCGAAGAGGTCATTTTCACTATATAAAAAAATCAAGAAACATGTTGATTTTTTTATATAGTAAAAATATTGATATTTTACCATGAAAAAAGAAGCCGGAACAGGCTTGCTCCCATTCCGGCTTCTTCCATATATTATTTTCGATTCATCATGCTTTATTGACAGATCCGAAAAGCTCCATTTTCTCTTTAACAGTAGCTTTGATCGCTTCTGCTCCAGGTGCAAGAAGCTTACGTGGGTCATATCCTTTACCCTGCTGATCTTTTCCCTCTTCGATGTATTTACGTGTAGCTGCTGCGAATGCAAGCTGGCACTCTGTATTTACATTGATCTTAGCAACTCCGAGGCTGATCGCTTTTTTGATCATGTCTTCCGGAATACCTGTACCACCGTGAAGAACAAGCGGCATATCTCCTGTCAGTTTCTGAATAGCATCCAGAGTCTCAAAGCTTAAGCCCTGCCAGTTAGCCGGATATTTTCCGTGAATGTTACCGATACCAGCTGCAAGGAAGTTGATTCCAAGATCTGCAACTCTCTTGCACTCCTCAGGATCAGCGCACTCGCCCATACCAACAACACCATCTTCCTCGCCACCGATGGAACCAACCTCTGCCTCAAGAGACATGTTGTGCTCAGCAACGATCTTAACCAGCTCTTTAGTCTTAGCTACGTTCTCATCAATCGGATAATGAGATCCGTCGAACATAATGGAAGAGAAACCAGCCTCAACACATTTCAGGCATCCATCATAGCTGCCGTGGTCAAGATGAAGAGCAACCGGAACAGTGATGTTCAGCTCTTCCATCATACCGTTAACCATACCTACAACAGTCTTATAACCTGTCATGTATTTACCGGCACCCTCGGAAACACCAAGGATTACAGGAGAGTTGAGCTCCTGAGCTGTCTGAAGGATAGCTTTTGTCCACTCAAGGTTGTTGATGTTGAACTGACCAACTGCATAGTGGCCTGCTTTTGCTTTTTTCAGCATTTCTGTTGCGTTTACTAACATGATAAAATCCTCCTAACCTGTATTAGGATACGGAAAAACCGTGTCCTTTATATCCAACCGTACTCATAATAGCAGATTTCCTTTGGTAAGTCCAGTATTTTACCAAAAATGCTGATGCTGTGGGAATTATTATTTTTTTTGAGAAAAAGCTTGCAATTTTATCAAATGTTATATATAATATATTTGTTGTTCACGGATGGATTCCCGAGTGGCCAAAGGGGGCAGACTGTAAATCTGTTGGCACCGCCTTCGAAGGTTCGAATCCTTCTCCATCCAGCGAATTTAGCTCTTACATCTTTGCGATGTAGGAGCTATTTTTTTGTGCAAAAAGAAAACCGCAAAGGGGCCGCAAAGCCGCGGCCCCTCTGCACACCCCTCGGGCTTTTTTTTAAGGAGTTCTTGGTTGTGGATGAGGGGAGGGTGTTGACTTGTGTCTGTATGCTTGGATATTGGATGTGGGACGCTGTGCCGATCTGGTTCCTGTATGCTTCGGTGTTGATTGTGGGACACTGTGCCGATCTAGTTTCTGTATGCTTCGGTGTTGATTGTGGGACACTGTGCCGATCTAGTTTCTGTATGCTTCGGTGTTGGATGCAGGGTGCTGTGCCGATTTATTTTTTTGGGGATACGGCCGGCTGCTTTATTGGTTATGGATTGTTTTGAGGCCGTTTTCTGTATGCTTCGGTGTTGGTTGTGGGATGCTGTGCCGATCTGGTTCCTGTATTCTTCGGTGTTGGACGTGGAACGCTGTGCCGATTTATTTTTATATATTGTGTTTTTTGGGCACTGGGCAGAATGTACATTCGCTTCTATTGTCTGCTCTCTGCGGTTGAATTTTCAGCCGGGGATGTGGCAACGGTATGGGCTGCTGCGAAGGAGGTGTGATACTGCTTAGGCTGCGGGGATCGGCGTTATTGAGACAGGGGCTGCTGTCTGAGCCAGAGGCGAGTTCTGCCCCTGTCTCAATGTTTTTAGCCGATTTCCGGAGCCTTAGCAGTATCCGCCGACGGAGCCCTGCCCGTACCGCTGCCACATCCCCGGCGTACGGTTCATTCAATCCACCACACAAAGAAAAAGACGGCCACCCCCAAAAAGCGAGACAGCCGTCCTTTCCTCACACATCATACATAGGAAATCGAAACACCGAAAAAAATCTATTTGTTAACTCTGTTAACCGTATTACCATCCAGAAAAGCCTTGATATTATCAACCGTAATATCCATGATCCTCTGTCTGGAAGCCTGAGCAGCCCAGGAGATATGCGGAGTGATGATGCAGTTTTTAGCCTTGAGAAGCGGATTATCCCCCTTGATCGGCTCAGTAGAAACAACATCAAGACCAGCAGCATAAACCTTCCCACTATTCAGAGCATCTGCCAGATCCTGCTCAACAACAAGCTGACCACGGCTGTTGTTGATAAGGATAACTCTATCCTGCTTCCTTTGTTTGCAAGAACGATAACATCTCCCGGCTGAGCCATATCCAGTGCTTTATGGAACAGAAGGTTATCTCCTGCCGGTGCATTTACTGTAAATGCAGTTCCCAGAAGTCTTGCCTTCGGGTTCAGCGGGAAAATACTGGAATCTACGGCAGCGATCTTTCCACAGTTATCATCAATATTTGCAACTGGAATTCCACGGAAGGCTTCTACTAATTCTTTTGACGGTCTTTCAAAGTTTCGTCTGATCCTACATCCTAATGCCATATGAAAACCTCTCTTCTTTTGATTTTCTTTTTTAATTGTATTTATCATATCATACAAGCTTACTATTGAATAACGAATAATTTCTCTGTATAATATAAATAATTTTTATATTATCAAAGCTTAAACCATCCTATAGACAACACCAAAGAAAAGGAGCTGTTCATATGAATCTTGCTGAAATCGAAACCTTTCTCACCATTGTAAATACCAAGAGCATCACCCGTACAGCGGATCTTCTTTTTCTTTCCCAGCCTACTGTCAGCCACCGGCTCACATCTCTGGAGAACGAACTGGGTTTTCCCCTTGTGATCCGTCAGAAAGGCCACAAGCAGGTGGAACTGACTGCCAAGGGAACAGATTTTATCATCCTTGCGGAACGCTGGATGTCTCTCTGGAAGGAAACTATGGAGTTGCAGCGCAATCAGGATTCCCTGCTACTTACCATCGGCTGTACAGACAGCCTGAACGTAGCTGTTTTCGCACCACTGTATGACAGGATCTTAAATGAACAGACCAAGCTGGACCTGAACATCGAGTCCCATCACTCTTCAGAGCTCTACGGTCTTCTTGGAGAACACAGCATTGATATCGGATTTGTCTACCACAAATTGCATTACAAGAATATCATAACAGAGAAAATCTTCGAAGAAAAACTTTATCTGATACAATCGGATCAGCCAGTGATTCCGGCTCCGGCAATACATACCGATGAGCTGGATCCATCCCTGGAGCTGTTTTTAAGTTGGGATGACAATTATCAGATCTGGCATGACCGCTGGCTTTCCTCCGCTTCCAGGCCTCACATTGCGGCAGATACCATCACACTTTTGGACCGTCTCTGGAAAAAACCGGGGAACTGGATGGTCGCACCACAGTCTGTGATCCTGGAGCTTTCCCATTACCGGCCTCTTTTTATCAGTGAACTGAAAAACACACCGCCAAACCGTGTCTGCTATAAGATCAAGCATAAATATCCAAAGTCCACTAGCAAACGTGCCGTGGAATTCTTCGAAAATGCACTGGAAGACTTTCTTGCAGAATCCACTCCGTCCTTCCCGATCGGCCAGGTATGGGAACGACAGAAATAAAAAAAACGGTAAGCACAAGTCCGTCAGGAAGATTTTCTGCTTTACCGTTTCTTCTTATTATATTATTTATACCAGGATTTTTGATCCACCGCTTTCCGCCACATAAAGCAACAACGGGCTTCGACTTGTTTCATCATATATCAAGAACACTTTGTTTACAAGGATTTTCAGCATTTCCATGAAAAACAATATTTCGTCTGATTGCGTCTATTTTCTTTTATTTGTCACAAAAATTGTCATAAAAGAGCCACGCCCGATAAAGGGAATGGCTCTGATTATTACATTATATTTTCAAGCTTTTTTATTTCATTCTGTACTCTTGCAACATCTACGTGATTGTATATGTTCATTGTAATGCTTATGTCACTATGTCCCATAATCATTTGTAAAACTTTGATATCTAGGCCAGCTTCTGCACATCTGGTGCAAAACGTATGCCTCAGCATATGTGGATGTGTCAAGTATAGGACAAAAAAATTTTATTTTTTTCTGCCGAAGACTATCTGACGTTTCCATCAGGTAGTCCCAGCACCTTTATTATCTTCTGATAAATCATTCTTGTCCTGCTCAAGTTATCTCTGTTCTGAAAAAATATCGTCAAAATTCCATTCGATTTCAATTTCATCCTGAATCAGAGAAACAGCAGCACCCGTCACTGCAATCAGCCCCACTCTCCAGTTCATACAGGTAAGCCACAAAAGAATACAGATAAAATTCAGATGCGCACTGTTCCATGTACATGTCTGAAAAACAAATCATCACACCTGGCATTACTCGGTAAACCGTCATAACGCCCTCTCCTGTCGCATCATTTAACATAAGAACAGCGCAATTCTCATTCTGAATCACAGGCTTCACATTACTTCCAAGACTTGCAATTTCATTTACATTCAAATTTCTTCTCCTTTCACATAGTGGTATTTCTTTGTATTAGTTTCATCTAACTTTTTTCTATTATCTTAACATGAGAATCGAGCATTATCCAGACCTGAACGGACGACAATAATCCATTTAGATCGAGTAGGAGGCGGTGACTAACCGCCGTCCTCTCACACCACCGTGCATACCGCTCGGTACACGGCGGTTTCAATAGTTGACGTGCATGGACTGATAGGCTGTGGCTAAATCATAAAAGCCCCAGT
>ENA-OQBV01001176-OQBV01001176.1-human-gut-metagenome-genome-assembly--contig:-NODE-1176-length-13448-cov-4.120111_pt1 | contig 13448 bp, 10 predicted proteins | sample MGYA00242750_ERZ504559 | MGnify/ENA primary metagenome ERZ504559 (study PRJEB26092, sample SAMD00036230) | human gut metagenome | host: Homo sapiens | study: EMG produced TPA metagenomics assembly of...
TTCATATCTTTGTTAGACTTGTCTACACCATATGCCAAGGCAGCAGCAGTCGGTTCGTTCACAATACGTTTTACTTCCAGACCTGCAATCTGACCAGCTTCCTTAGTAGCCTGACGCTGTGAATCTGAGAAGTATGCCGGAACTGTAATAACAGCTTCAGTAACTTCCTGTCCCAGATAATCTTCAGCAGTCTTTTTCATTTTCTGAAGAATCATTGCTGAAATTTCCTGAGGAGTATACAGACGTCCGTCAATATCTACACGCGGAGTATTGTTATCACCTCTTACTACAGAGTAAGGTACACGTGAAATTTCTTTTTGAACCTGATCATAAGTTTCACCCATGAAACGTTTGATAGAATATACCGTACGTTTCGGATTTGTGATAGCCTGACGTTTTGCAGGATCACCAACCTTACGCTCACCGCCATCAACGAAACCTACAACAGAAGGAGTTGTACGTTTACCTTCGCTGTTGGCAATTACCACAGGTTCGTTACCTTCGAATACTGCAACACAAGAGTTTGTTGTTCCTAAGTCAATACCAATAATCTTTCCCATAATTGTATCTATTTTTATTATTTTTATTCTAGTTTACTCTGCAATGCCGAAGCATTACGTCTTCATTTAAACAAATGGCGTGCCAAAACAAATTAGCCTCATTTTTTAAGTTCAACAGACATCTTGTCAGTAATATCTGACAGATTCAGCGAAAAAATACGCCATTTTTTACATTACGCCCTAAAAGTATCCCATTTATACCTATTTTTATATATAGTATTTCATATCTACGGTTCAGATATAGTTTCCTACAATTCGGAATCTCTATATAACGGTTAAGAAACGGCATCATTGAAATCTTATTTGCCACGATCTATTTTTGCAAAGAATAAAAACAATATCCAAGAGAAGATCAAAATGAAAAAAGTACTTTTATTCTTTGCATGTACGTATTGCCTCATATCATGCAACAACCAGTCTCCTAAAGAGGAAAAAGCCCCTAATGTAAAAATTATCCATGCAGAAAAACTGGAAGCATCTCCTGAACGCAGTTATTCATTCATTTCACAACCCTATAGGACTACGGAGCTCTCTTTCCGGGTAGGTGGCCCTATATATACATTCGAAGCACAAAGCGGACAGTTTTACCGAAAAGGAGATTTGATTGCTGCCATTGACGACCGTGACTTTCAGATTCGGAAACAACGCGCCGAAGCTGTTTTCAAACAAGCTGAAGCCGACTACAGACGAATCTCAAATCTATATGAAAAAGGTAATATATCAGGAACCAACTACGAAAAAGCCAAGGCCGATTATGAGAAAGCCCAGGCAGACTTTACAACTGCTGCCAATGAATTAAAAGATACAAAGCTATATGCTCCTTTCGACGGATACATTCAAAATGTCAATATTGAACGTTATCAGGAAGTCAAAGCTTCTTACCCGATTGTGTCATTCATTGATTTATCCCAAATCAAAATAGAAGCTTACATACCAGAAGATATGGCCGTAAATGCCCGAAAGATATCTGCAGACGCCTGCAATATTGTCTTCAATAATCTGAAAGGAAAAACGTTTGTTCCGGAAAAGACTTTTGTCACACAAAGTGCAACAGACAATAATATCTCTTATTTATTCACTGCAATCATCAATAACTCAGACAACAGTTTATTAGGGGGGATGGCCGGCTCTCTATCAATCCCGACTCCCAGCTCATCTTCATCTTTACACCAGAGTGTCGCTATCCCCCAAACTGCTGTCTGTCACACCAATGAAGAAGGATCTTTTGTCTGGAGAGTTACAGATCAGAACCAGGTTGTCAAGACACCTGTAAAAACCGGGAAATTAATTAAAAACAATCAGATAGAAATTCTTTCCGGACTTTCTGCCGGAGAAAGAATAGCTGTTACACGGCTTACCTACTTATCAGAAAACCAAGAAATAACTATTCAAGAATAAGGAAACCAATGAAAAGTTTAGCAAAATTTTTCCTGACCAACAAGGCCTTAAGCTGGCTGATGCTAATATTGATGTTGGGTGGAGGCATATTCGCATATAACAACATGGGAAAGCTCGAAGATGCACCATTTACCATCAAACAGGCCCTCGTCACCACTTCTTATCCGGGTGCTTCCCCCATGGAAGTACAGCAACAAGTAACCGATGTTCTGGAAGAAGCAATCCAGTCATTGGGAGAATTGTATTATCTGAAAACAGAAAACCGGACAGGACTCTCTAAAATTACCGTATATGTAAAGAAAGAAATTCGTGCCAAAGATATGCAGCAACTTTGGGATAAACTCCGCCGAAAAGTCAATGATGTACAAAACAAACTACCAGCCGGAGCCGGTCCTTCTGTTGTCAATGATGATTTTGGCGACGTCTTGGGAGTTTTCTATGGTCTAAGCAGTGAAACGCATACATACCGTGAACTGGAAGATTGTGCCAAAGATATAAAAAACGAATTATTAGATGTAAAAGATGTAGCCAAAGTAGAACTGTTCGGTATCCAGAACCGAACGATTGAGGTTACAGTCAATCCGTCATTACTGTCCCAAAGTGGTGTGATGATGAGTGACATCTCTTCTGCTTTTGAAAGACAAAACAAAGTTGTTGATGCCGGAGCCATTGAAACCTCGACCAACCGTCTCCGAATAGAAGCAACAGGAAGTTTTACCAATCTGGAAGAAATAGAAAATCTGACAATTGTTTCGCGCAAAGGCGAATATTTCCGTTTGGGAGAGATAGCAGACATTCAAGAAAGCTACTCACGTCCTGCAAGAAACCTGATGAGAATCGGTAATATTCCAGCTGTAGGTATAGCCATATCTACGGTTTCCGATGGAAATGTCGTTGAAATGGCAAAGCTGGTATCCCAACAAATCAATAAGATGAAAGCAGAAATGCCCGAGGGATACGAACTGGATATTATCTACGACCAAGGATATGAATCAGCCGTAGCCAACGATGGATTTATCATGAATCTGATCGTTTCCGTATTAACCGTAGTAGCTGTATTACTATTCTTCATCGGATTTAAGAATGGTTTTCTGATAGGCAGCGGACTTATATTCTCCATTTTCGGGACCTTGATCTACATGCAGGCAACAGGTATTGCCCTGCAGCGAATGTCACTGGCTGCCATAATCATTGCCATGGGAATGCTGGTAGATAATGCAATTGTTGTATACGATGCAGCATTGGTTAACATGCAGCGCGGTATGAGAAAACGCATAGCTATCCTAAATGCTGTATCAAGCACTGCCATGCCACTCCTCGGAGCTACTCTGATTGCAGTCCTCACCTTTCTGCCGGTGTATCTTTCACCCCATATTACAGGAGAAATCCTTTCTTCATTATTCATCGTGATAGCCGTTTCTCTGCTGCTCAGCTGGATTCTGGCCATCACACAAAACGTATTTTTCGTTCAAGAATTTGTAAGACGTCCACGACCGGAAGAATTGAAAAACGAATTGTTCAGCGGCCGTATATATGACTTCTTCCGCAAGGCATTAAACTTTACAATTAAGAAAAGATATACAGTCATCGGATGCATGGTTGTACTGCTGGCAATAGCAGGATGGGGATTCAAATATATTCCCCAACAGTTTATGCCATTATTAAACAAGCAGTACTTCTCCATTGACATGTGGCTACCGGAAGGAACACGTATCGAAGAAAGTGAAAGACAGGCAGCACAACTGACAGAGTTTCTGCAAACCTTCGATGGCATCAAAAAAGTGTCTACTTATATCGGACAAACGCCACCAAGATATTATCTGGCTAATGCAGCTTACGGTCCGCAACCTAATTATGCTCAATGTCTGATAGAAGCAGAAAGCCCTGAAAAATCACGAGAGTTACAAGAAATATTATATCATGAACTGCCCGAAAGATTTCAGGATGCACTTATACGCGTCAACAGCTTTGAAATAAACAGCATCCCCCAGGCCTTGATTGAAGCCCGTTTCTGCGGCGATGATCCTGCCGTATTGGACTCCCTGACAAATATAGCTATTGGAATCATGCGCAAGAATCCGAAAGTGCTGAATGCACGCAATGAATGGGGAAACATGGCCATGATGATAAAGGCCGGTTATGATCCGGTAAAAGCAGGAAGGCTGAACATCGGACGCAGTGACATTATGAATGCCGTGAAATCAGTAAACGATGGAACAGCCATAGGAGTTTATCGGGATAACGACAAGAAAGTTCCTGTCTTATTGCGTACTGAAACGAATTCCTCCTGGAATACAGAAGGGCTGGAAGATCTGCAAATATGGAACGGAACAAACTCTGCACCACTTGGCCAGGTAACTGACGGCCTCAACCTGGCATGGGAATATCCGCTTGTCCGTACATATAATCGCCAACTTTCCATGGCTGCCCAATGTGATGTGAAACGCGGACATACCATGAAAGAAGTACATTCCGAAATACGGGAAGAAATTGAAAACATCAAACTTCCTGAAGGATACAGTTTCTTCTGGGATTCACAATATAAAGACCAGAAAGAAGCAATGGCGGCCTTGACCAAATATTTCCCGCTGGCTATCATCATGCTGACAGTTATTCTGGTCATGCTTTTCGGAAATTTCCGGCAACCGCTTATCATCTTTCTTATTTTGCCGTTATCACTCATCGGAATGGTATTCGGCCTGTTGCTTACCGGATTCCAGTTTGGTTTCTTTTGCATCGCCGGCTGGCTGGGACTATTGGGTATGATCATTAAAAATGTAATTGTCCTGCTGGATGAAGTCAATGTACAGCGACGGGCAGGTATTGCCCCCTACACTGCAGTCATCGAAGCTACCGTTTCCAGAGTACGTCCGGTATTGATGGCAGCCCTGACAACCGTGTTCGGAAGCATCCCTCTCTTATTTGACGTCGTATTTGGCGGCATGGCAGCAACGATTGTATTCGGTTTGTCGTTCGCGACATTGCTTACTCTCTTTGTAACCCCAGCCTTATATGCCATTTTTTACAAAATATAATGTCTATAGCTTTATATCGAATTTTATGTGGAACTTTTTCTTAACTTTACCAACGATCCAAAGAATGAACAAATGGATTTTCCTGTGCCTGGCAGGTATTTCTATCCAGACCCAGGCACAGCAGAGCAATTTTTTACAAGAATATCGTGCCAAAGTGAAAGAATACAATCAAGACATAAAAGCTGCAGGATATGCCGTTTCCATACAAAAGGAAAAGAGAAATCAGCCAAGGCTGATTTCCTTCCTTCTTTGTCCGGTAATGCCAATTTCAACTATACCGGCAATCCGGCAGAGCTTTCCGTTGATATTCCTTCGCTTAATGAACCGGTAAGTTTTCAGGGACGGAACTCCAAATATGGAGCATCACTGACTCTGGCACAGCCCATTTATGCGGGAGGTGCAATAAAAGCCGGATACGATAAAGCTAAAAAAGAAAGTGAATTGTCACATTATGAGCAAATACGTATCACCAACAACATTATTTACGATGCGGATGTATACTACTGGAATAAAGTGGCACGCCAGGAAATGGTTACGGTTGCTGAAGAATTGAAAGAATCAGTATCCACTTTGGTCAAAGTAGTCAAAGACCGTGTCGATGAAGAATATTCAGACCGGAATGACCTGCTCATGGCCGAAGTAAAACTCAATGATGCTGAATACCGTCTGATCCAATCGCGCAATGATGCCGAAGTGGCACGCTTGTCAATGAATTCTTTCTCCGGAATTCCTTTCAATGAATTTATTGAAACTGATTCCGTCGTTATGCCATTGACGGATGTACAAGACTACTCCGAAACTTTAAACACAGCAATGGCCACCCGACCGGAACTGCAAATCGCCAGCCATAAAATTGATATTCAGAAAGCAGCATCCAAAATAGCCAACGCACAGTATCTGCCTAAACTGTCAGTCGGCATCGACGGCAGCTATTCATCTCCGGGCTATGACTTCAAGTCTGATCTGGATCCCAATTATGCCGTATATGCCAAATTATCTGTACCCATATTTGAGTGGGGAAAGCGCAGGCATACCAAAAAATCAGGCAAATACAGTGTAAACATTGCTGTTGAGAATCATCAGAAAGTAACGGATAACATCCGTCTGGAGATAGAAACAGCCTTTTACAACTACTCACAAGCCATAGACAAAGTAAAATTAACCGAAAGCTCTCTGTCAAAAGCTGCAGACAATGAAAGAATGGCCATGGACAAATATAAAGAAGGTAATATTTCCATTGTCGAAGTGATAAATGCCCAGCTATACCATCAGGATGCCAAAGTCAACTACATTCAATCCAAACTAAATGCACAGATTGCAAAAAGCGGATTGGACAAAGCGGTCGGCCGAATAGACACCATAACTCAATAATAATATCATATGAAAAGAAAACTGAAAACATCAAGCGGTATTTATGGGATGTATTTTTATTCTCCGGAATAGGATGCTTCTCCTATTTCCTTCTGGTATATTATGCCGACATTCCCTCCCAATATCAAGACCGGCTGATGACTTTTCAAGCCTTTGCAGCCGTTGTGGTATTGTTCAACGGAGTAGGACTCAGCGTAAAATACATCAATGAAAGACTGATGATGTACTATCAGTATTTCCTGAAAAACCACCGCATGTTGTCCGTTGGATTAATAACAGCTGCTATTATTCTTTTCATATCCAATTATCTGCTGCTCATTTCTACCAAATTGCTGATAGACTCCCCTCACCCTTTTATTCTGAAAGACAAAGGGCTGTATGTCATGCTTGCCGTATGGTTCGTAGAACTGATTATTGTAGGGCAGTTCATGTTAAACCGCTTTTATGTAGACCTGGTAAAGTTATACAAACGCGCAGAAGAGCTGGAAGAAAAAACAGCACAAGCCAGATATATGGCTTTACAAAACCAGTTAAATCCTCATTTCCTGTTCAACAGTCTGAATACACTTATTTCTGAAATAGAATATAACCCGATGAACGCCATAGAATTCACCCGAAACCTAGCCGATACATACAGATACATTCTTTATTGTCAGGATAAACATACCATCCCATTGAAAGAAGAACTTGACTTCCTTAATACTTACATTCTGCTTCAGAAAGTACGTTTGGGGGATTGCCTCGCTATCGACAACCGGATTGACGACAAATATTGGGATGTACCTATTCCGCCTTTAACTCTGCAACTGCTAATAGAAAACGTCATCAAGCACAATGTAATCAGCATCAGTAAACCGATGAAGGTCTGCCTGACAACGGAAATGCTTAATAACGAAATCTGGCTCAGTGTTTCCAATCCGATAAAACTTAAACAGGGAGTCATCTCTTCGGGAAAAGGTCTCATGAATCTTTCCCAACGCTATAAATTATTGTGCAACAGAGAACTTATTATCGAAAACGACGAGGATAAATTTATTATAAAAGTACCTTTGCTATATGAATAAAATAAAAGCTGTAATTATAGAAGACGAATTCCCGGCAGCCCGTCTGCTGAACAGAATGATCCAGAAAGTGCGGCCGGAATGGGAGGTTACCGTACTTCCCGGCACCATAGAAGGAGCTGTCAGCTGGTTCAAGGAGAATCCGCATCCGGACATCATATTCCTGGACATACAATTGAATGACGGCATTTCCTTTCTTTTCATCGAACAGGCTCAGCCTAAAAGCATGATCGTCTTCACTACTGCTTACGACGAATATGCCGTACGTGCCTTTACGGTGAACAGCATTGATTATTTATTAAAACCGATTCATGAAGAAAGACTGCTGGATTCCATCTGCAAATTCGAACGTCTGTCGCCCTCTGCTCCGGAGAGCCAGAACTACAACATCGAACAGCTTTTAAAATCTTTCATGGAGAAAAAAGAGAAACAATACCGTACCCGCTTTCTGATCTCCGGAAATAAACAATGTTATCTCATTCAGGTCACAGATATCGCCTACTTCTATTCAGAAGAGAAAGTTACATTTGCCGTTACCAGAGACCACAAGTCACATGTCCTGGATTTTCCACTAAACAAGCTGGAAGACCAACTGGATCCTCAGACCTTCTTTCGGGCAAACAGGCAATATATTCTTTCTGCCGATTCCATCAGAAGTATCCAGAACCACTTCAACGGGAAAGCCGTCATCCGCATAGAGCCTTCTCCCCAGGATCCCGTCTATATCAGCCGGGACAAGGTTCCTTTGCTCAACTTTGGCTGAACAAATATAAAAAAAGGACACAGAAACGATATTTCGGTTCACATCTTCCGTTTCTGTGTCTTTCCCATAATTATTCAGACAGCTTTCCTTCTGTATTCTTTACAAGTGTCAGTACGACATTGCCTTCAGCATCCTGCAAGATGATAACACCGTTCTCACCTGCTGCAAAACTTCTCACCTGATCAATAGCTTTCAGAATCTTTCCTTCCAGTTCCATGTTCGGACCAGCCATCATGGTTGAAATCATCTGTGAAAAGCGCAAAGAAGCAGGCTGGCCTTCTTCCTGTGAGAAGCCGCCGTTAATGAGATTGCATCCGGCATTTCCGTGTACCCGCATTTCTGCAGTATCAAAAGCCAGGAAAGGAACTTTATCTTCCTTGCCTACAACAACCTCTGCACCGTCCACTGTAGCAATCTTCCATTCACCTGCCAGATCAGCCAGTGACAATACCTTTTGCTCACGTTTCTGCAAGATCACCAGTTCCTTACCTTCAGCATCGGTTAACGCAACTCCGGCTTCGGTTCCGGTATATCCGGCTACTTTGTTCAAGGCTTCCGTTACTACACGTTCCGTTTCCATATCCGGACACATCATACGGGTCATACCCATCTGGGTCAATTTGATTTTACCTGCATTTACAGAATCCAGTTCAAAAGCACCCATCATCCGGTTGCATCCGGCATTACCATAAATGCGTTTTCCTTCCATATCAAAACCAATAAACGGATCAGAATCTCCAGAAAGTTGCTGACCATTCACTTCCACAATATTCCATTCTCCAGAAAGATCGACGGCAACTGCATTCTTTCCAGAACCACAACTAGCCATCATCAGGGCAGCACAAACCACTGCCACACTTGAAAACATTTTCTTCATATAACTTTTGTTTTGATTATACTTTCCTTTGCAAAAATACAGAGATATTCCATTTACTGCATCAGGTTTGGAAAAATTTCTTATCTTTGCATACTGAACGGTAACGTTTACCGGGCATAAAAAGTTCAACTAAATAAATGAGTAAAGTATTGATTATCGGTGCAGGCGGTGTAGGTACCGTTGTTGCACACAAAGTGGCTCAACATCCTGAAGTATTCACTGAGGTGATGATTGCCAGCCGTACCCAGTCAAAATGTGACGCGATTGTGAAAGCAATCGGCAACCCGAACATCAAGACCGCTAAAGTTGATGCAGACAATGTGGATGAACTGGTGACTTTATTCAACAGTTTTAAACCTGAAATCGTTATCAACGTAGCTCTTCCTTATCAGGACCTGACAATCATGGAAGCCTGTCTGAAAGCAGGAGTGAATTATCTGGATACAGCCAATTATGAGCCGAAAGATGAAGCTCACTTTGAATACAGCTGGCAGTGGGCCTATAAGAAACGCTTCGAAGAAGCCGGACTGACAGCCATTCTGGGATGTGGATTCGACCCGGGAGTAAGCGGAGTATATACCGCATATGCAGCAAAACATCATTTCGACGAAATTCAATATCTCGACATTGTGGACTGCAATGCTGGTAACCACCATAAAGCTTTTGCAACCAACTTCAATCCGGAAATCAACATCCGTGAGATTACACAGAACGGACGTTATTATGAAAACGGCCAGTGGATTACAACCCAGCCGCTGGAGTTCCATAAGGCTCTGACCTATCCGAATATCGGTCCGCGCGACTCTTACCTGCTGTATCACGAAGAACTGGAATCACTTGTCAAGAACTATCCGACTATCAAGCGTGCACGCTTCTGGATGACTTTCGGACAAGAATACCTGACTCACCTGCGTGTGATCCAGAACATCGGTATGGCCAGCATCGAACCGATCAACTATAATGGTATGGAAATCGTTCCGCTTCAGTTCCTGAAAGCCGTATTGCCTAATCCGCAGGATCTGGGTGAAAACTACGAAGGAGAGACTTCCATCGGTTGCCGTATCCGGGGTATCAAGGACGGAAAAGAACGTACTTATTATGTTTATAACAACTGTTCTCACCAGGCTGCTTACCAGGAAACCGGTATGCAGGGCGTAAGCTATACAACCGGTGTTCCGGCCATGATCGGAGCCATGATGTATCTGAAAGGCCTTTGGAAACGTCCGGGTGTATGGAATGTGGAAGAATTCGATCCGGATCCATTCATGGACGAACTGAACAAGAACGGATTGCCATGGCACGAAGTGTTCGACGGCGATCTCGAACTGTAATTCATCAATAGACATCTGGAAATTAGGAACCGGAAAAGGAAGTCAGGATTCTCTTTTTCGGCTCTCAATTTCCTTTTTTATAGAGTTCCCCATCATTTTTACTTATGAATATAGGAGACAAAGCACCTGAGTTTTTAGGACTCAACGAAAAAGGAGAAGAAATCCGTCTGAGCAACTATAAAGGACGGAAAATCGTACTTTACTTCTATCCGAAAGACATGACCTCAGGATGTACTGCCCAGGCATGTAACCTGCGCGACAATTACGAAGAATTACGTAAACAGGGATACGAAGTAATTGGTGTCAGCATCAATGACCAGAAATCGCATCAGAAATTTATCGAGAAAAATTCATTGCCGTTTACACTCATTGCCGATACCGAGCAGAAACTGGTACAGGAATTTGGCGTATGGGGCGAAAAGAGCATGTATGGAAGAAAGTACATGGGCACCTTCCGTACAACCTTTATTATCAACGAAGAAGGAATCATTGAACGGATCATTTTGCCTAAGGAAATCAAGACCAAGGATCATGCCGCACAGATTCTGAAATAAGAAATATAAATTAAAAGACTACAGACAATGGCAAAAAAAGACGAACTCGAATTTGAAGGAGGAGTGGAAAGCAGCACTCCGAAACCCAATAACAGCGAAAAGCTGAAAGCACTGCAGGCTGCCATGGACAAGATAGAGAAAAGTTTCGGAAAAGGCTCTATCATGAAAATGGGAGACGATCATGTGCAGGAAGTGGAAGTGATTCCCACCGGTTCCATTGCATTGAATGCAGCACTGGGAGTTGGAGGATATCCCAAAGGACGTATCATTGAAATCTATGGTCCGGAATCATCCGGTAAAACCACACTGGCCATTCATGCCATTGCGGAAGCTCAAAAAGCCGGAGGTATCGCCGCATTCATTGATGCAGAACATGCTTTCGACCGTTTCTATGCGGCCAAACTGGGAGTAGATATCGACAATCTCTGGATCTCACAGCCGGATAACGGAGAACAGGCTCTGGAAATCGCAGAACAGCTGATCCGTTCATCGGCTATCGACATTATCGTAATCGACTCGGTAGCCGCACTGACTCCGAAAGCTGAAATCGAAGGCGACATGGGTGACAACAGAGTAGGTTTACAGGCGAGACTGATGTCGCAAGCTCTTCGTAAACTGACTTCGGCCATCAGCAAAACCAATACCACCTGTATCTTCATCAATCAGTTGCGTGAGAAAATCGGTGTCATGTTCGGCAATCCGGAAACAACCACCGGCGGTAACGCCCTGAAATTCTATGCTTCCGTACGTCTGGACATCCGGCGTGCCAACCAGCTGAAAGACGGAGAAGAAGTGATCGGTAACCAGGTACGCGTGAAAGTAGTAAAGAACAAAGTTGCTCCTCCTTTCCGTAAAGCTGAATTCGACATCATGTTTGGTGAAGGTATTTCGCGCAGCGGTGAAATCATCGATCTGGGTGCTGAACTGGGCATCATCAAGAAGAGCGGTTCCTGGTACAGTTACAACGATACCAAACTGGGACAAGGCCGCGATGCTGCCAAACAATGCATTCAGGACAATCCGGAACTTGCAGAAGAGTTGGAAGGACTTATTTTCAACGCTTTGAAAGATAAAGAATAAAGAGATAAAAAAGATAGTGGTGTCCAATCGGGCACCACTACTTTTTTGAAAAACATTTTAACCAACCACGTTCAGCTGGCCATCCTTCCATTCCAGCGTATAAGCCTTTCCGGCTTCCGTCTGAAACTTCAGTTCCTTTCCTTTATAAAGAATGTGACAAGGCAAACCCGAACCGGAATGAACGACAGCACGTTTCAGGTTGTTGTCTTCCCAATAAAGATCCAATACAAAATTACCGCGCGCCCGGACACCGGTCAGCTTACCGTTATGCCATACATCAGGCAGTGCCGGCAACAACTGGATAAATCCGGCATGGCTCTGCAGCAACATCTCAGTGACTCCGGCTGTACCTCCGAAATTTCCATCAATCTGGAAGGGCGGATGACTGTCCCAGAGGTTGTCATTCGTTCCATTCTTCAGCAGGTTTCCATACAAGGTATACGCCCGGTTGCCATCCTGAAGCCGGGCCCACTGATTCAGTTTCCAGCCCATACTCCAGCCCGTAGCTCCATCACCGCGATGTTCCAGTACGACACGTGCCGCCTTCGCCAGCTTTGGAGTCGTTACCGGAGAAATCGTATGTCCCGGATGCAGAGCGAAAAGATGATTGACATGCCGGTGTTCATCGAACGGATCGTCAATATCTTTCGACCATTCCATCAGCTGTCCATATCGTCCGATCTGGTACGGAGGCATTCCCTGAAGAACTTCCTCCCAACGGGCACGTTCCTGCTCATCAACGTTCAGTGTCCGGCTTGCTTCAATGGCATCAAGCAGAATTTCACGGATTACGGCATGTGAGAATGTAGCTCCCTGATCTATCGGACCATGTTCGGGTGAAGTGGAAGGAGCGGCCGTATAGGTTCCGTCCGGCTTGTGCCACAAATAATCAACCGAGAAGTCAGCAGCTCCCTTGATCAGGTCGTAACCTACCGTGCGCAGGAATTCCAGATCGCGTGTGTAGTCATAATAATTCCACACATGAGTTGCCAGCCAGGGACCGGCCACCGGTGAAAAGTTCCATGACATATCCTTGTCACGCAAAGGAGTCGTGAATCCAAATATATTGGAAGAAATGGAAGTGGTCCATCCCCGTGCACCGAAATAAGCCCGTGCCGTTTCCTTACCCGGTTTCACCTGCATACGGATAAAGTCAATTAAAGGCTGTTCGCACTCAGACAGGTTAGTCGGACAGGCCGGCCAGTAATTCATCTGCACATTTATATTATTGTGATAATCCACTCTCCAGGGGCCGTCGACATTATTATGCCACATACCTTGCAGGTTGGCAGGAAGATTTCCCGGCCGTGAACTGGCTATCAGCAGGTAACGTCCGAACTGATAGTAGAGCGACTCCAGTGAATAGTCTGGAGCTCCCGTACGGTAACGTTCCAGTCTGCGGGGAGTCGGAAGCGTCA
>ENA-OQBV01001177-OQBV01001177.1-human-gut-metagenome-genome-assembly--contig:-NODE-1177-length-13442-cov-3.594968_pt1 | contig 13442 bp, 27 predicted proteins | sample MGYA00242750_ERZ504559 | MGnify/ENA primary metagenome ERZ504559 (study PRJEB26092, sample SAMD00036230) | human gut metagenome | host: Homo sapiens | study: EMG produced TPA metagenomics assembly of...
AGATCTGCAGGTGTTTCAGCTCAATTAATGGCTAAAGAAGGAAACAAAGCATTATTAAGATTACCATCTGGTGAAAATGAGATATGTATCAATAGAATGTAAAGCTACTATAGGACAAGTTGGTAATGTAGAACACGCTAACGAAACTATAGGTAAAGCAGGTAGAAAAAGACACATGGGTATCAGACCTACAGTAAGAGGTTCTGTAATGAACCCTAACGACCATCCACACGGTGGTGGGAAGGTAGATCACCAATCGGTAGACCATCTCCAGTTACTCCATGGGGTAAACCAGCTCTTGGATACAAAACTAGAAAGAAAAACAAAGCTTCTGATAAGTTAATAGTATCAAGAAGAACTAAGTAATAGATTTACTTTTTGCCCGGAAAGGAGGAAATTAAATGTCAAGATCAACTAAAAAAGGACCTTTTGTCCACGCAAGACTTTTAAAGAAAATAGAAGAAATGAACGCTAACGGAAATAAAGAAGTTATAAAGACTTGGTCAAGATCTTCAACTATATTCCCACAAATGGTAGAACATACTATAGCTGTTCATGATGGAAGAAGACATGTTCCTGTATTTATAACAGAAGACATGGTTGGACATAAATTAGGTGAATTCGTTCCTACAAGAACTTTCAAAGGACACAAGGACGACGAAAAATCTAATAAGAGAAAATAATAAATTTCTGACTAAGGAAGGAGGAATAGCAAATGGAAGCAAAAGCTACTGCTAAATATGTACGTGTATCACCAAGAAAAGCAGGACAAATCTGTGACCTTGTTAGAGGAAAAAATGTTGATGAAGCATTAGCAATATTAAAGTTCACTCCAAGAGGAGCGGCTGAGATAATAGCTAAGGTTGTAAAGTCTGCTAAAGCGAACGCTGAAAACAATCATGAAATGGATGCTGATAAATTATATGTTGCATCAATAGTTGCAAACCAAGGACCTACAATGAAGAGATTCATGCCTAGAGCTATGGGTAGAGCAACAATGATAAGAAAGAGAACTTCTCACATAGAGGTGTTCTTAGGAAGAAAATAATTAATAGATAGGAGGGATAATAATGGGTCAAAAGGTTAATCCACACGGACTAAGAGTCGGTGTTATGAAAATAGATTGGGAACTCAAGATGGTTCACAACTGATAAGAAAGAATTCGGAAACTTATTATTAGAAGACCATAATGTACGTAATTTCTTAAAGAAAAGATTATACTCAGCTGGAGTTGCTAAGATAGAAATAGAAAGATCAGCTAACAAATTAAAATTAGACTTACACGTTGCTAAGCCAGGTGTAGTTATAGGAAAAGCTGGTGCTGGAATAGACGCATTAAAAGCTGAATTAGAAAAAATGACTAAGAAAACTGTAATAGTTAACATAGTTGAAGTAAGAAACCCTGATAAGGATGCTCAATTAGTAGCAGAAAATATAGCGTTAGCTATAGAAAGAAGGGTTGCATTCAGAAGAGCTATGAAGCAAGCTATACAAAGAGCTATGAAGTCAGGAGTTAAAGGTATAAAAGTATCTGCTTCTGGTAGATTAGGTGGAGCTGAAATGGCTAGAACTGAAGGATACAGCGAAGGAAATGTTCCTTTACAAACATTAAGAGCTGATATAAACTATGGTTTCGCTGAGGCTAACACTACTTACGGTAAAACTGGTATAAAAGTTTGGATATGTAACGGAGAAGTTTTACCAACTAAGAATGGTGTAAACCCAAGAGAAGAAAGAAGAAACGATAGAAGAGATAACAAGAGAAACGATAGAAGAGATAACAGAAGAAATAACAGAAGAGGTAATGATAATAGAGGAAACAATAGAGGACAAAGACCTCAAGGATCAAGACCTCAAAGAACTGAAAACAAAGGAAACTAATAAATAAGGTTCGAGGAAGGAGGAAATACTCATGTTAATGCCAAAGAGAGTAAAACGTCGTAGAGTTCATAGAGGAAGCATGGCTGGTAAGGCTCAAAAAGGTAACAAAGTTACTTACGGAGAGTTCGGATTAGTTGCAATGGAAGCTTCTTGGATAACTTCTAATCAAATAGAAGCTGCCAGAATCGCGATGACAAGATCAATAAAAAGAGGCGGGAAAGTTTGGATAAAAATATTCCCTCATAAGCCTGTAACAAGAAAGCCAGCTGAAACTCGTATGGGTGCTGGTAAAGGTTCTCCAGAATACTGGGTAGCAGTAGTTAAGCCAGGAAGAGTTATGTTCGAATTAGCAGGTGTTTCTGAAGATAAAGCTAGAGAAGCTATGAGACTTGCAATGCATAAACTTCCAGTTAAATGTAAGTTTGTAAAAAGAGAAGATTTAGAAGTAAAGGGTGGTGAATAGGATGCAAGCTAAAGAATTAAAGAGTTTAACAAGCGAAGAGCTAATGAATAAGTTAAATGACTTCAAAAGTGAATTATTTAGCTTAAGATTCCAATTAGCTACTGGTCAATTAGAAAATACAGCTAGAATAAAATTCGTTAAAAAGGATATAGCTAGAGTTAAGACTGTCCTTGCTGAAAGAAAGTTAAACGAAACTAGAGCTTAATTTGGAAAGGAGGCTTTTAAACATGGAAAGAGGAAGAAGAAAAGTTAGAATAGGCCGTGTTGTAAGTGACAAAATGGATAAAACTATAGTTGTTGCAGTTGAAGATTTCGTACGTCACCCATTATATAATAAGCCAGTTAAGAGAACTAAAAAGTTCAAGGCTCACGATGAACAAAATGTATGTAGAATCGGAGACAGAGTAAAGATAATGGAAACTAGACCTTTATCAAAAGATAAGAGATTCAGACTAGTTGAAGTTGTTGAGAAAGTTAAGTAGTTTTTTTGGAAAAGGAGGGATTACGATATGATACAACAAGAGACACGTCTAAGAGTTGCTGATAACTCTGGTGCAAAAGAAATACTATGTATACGTGTACTAGGCGGAAGTAAAAGAAAATTTGGTAACATAGGCGACGTAATAGTTGCTACTGTTAAAAGTGCAACACCTGGTGGAGTTGTAAAAAAAGGTAAAGTTGTTAAAGCTGTTATAGTTAGAACAAAGCAAGGCGTAAGACGTAAAGACGGAAGTTATATATCTTTCGATGAAAACGCAGCTGTTATAATAAAAGACGACAAAACTCCAGTAGGAACTCGTATATTCGGGCCTGTTGCTAGAGAGTTAAGAGATAATGACTTTATGAAAATAGTTTCTCTTGCTCCAGAAGTACTATAATAAGGAGGTGCAATAGGACATGATGCGTGTTAAAAAAGGTGATACTGTTGTAGTTATAGCAGGTAAAGATAAAGGTAAAAAAGGTACAGTTGTTAAAGTAATGCCTAAAGCTAACAGAGTTGTAGTTGAAGGAGTTAACGTAATAACTAAGCACCAAAAGCCAAATGCTATAAACCCACAAGGTGGAATAGTAAACAAAGAAGCTTCAATACACATATCTAACGTAATGCCACTTGATCCTGAGACAGGAAAAGGAACAAGAGTTAGATTTGAAATGAAGGATGGAAAAAAAGTAAGAATAGCAGTTAAGAGCGGAAAAGAAATATAATATAGCTTGAAAGGAGGGACCTTAAATGGCTTCTAGATTACAAGAAAAATACATGAAAGAAGTTGCTCCTGCTTTAATGGAGAAATTTGGATACAAAACGTTATGGAAATACCTAAGTTAGACAAGATAGTTATAAACATGGGTATAGGCGATGCTAGAGAAAATCCAAAAGGATTAGAAAAAGCTGTAGAAGAAATGGAAATGATATCTGGACAAAAACCAGTTATAACTAGAGCTAGAAAATCAGTTGCTAACTTCAAATTAAGAGAAGGAATGCCAATAGGAGCGAAAGTTACATTAAGAGCTGACAAAATGTTCTACTTCATGGACAAGTTAGTTTCTGTATCTTTACCAAGAGTTAGAGACTTCAGAGGAGTTAACGCTAACGCATTTGATGGTAGAGGAAACTACGCTTTAGGTGTTAAAGAGCAATTAATATTCCCTGAAATAGAATACGATAAAGTAGACAAAGTAAGAGGAATGGATATAATATTCGTTACGACTGCAAAGACTGACGAAGAAGCACGTGAATTATTAAAATTATTAGGAATGCCGTTTTCTAAGTAAGCTTAGAAAAGGACATTTTCTAAGTTAATTATGAAGGAGGGATTCCAGTGGCTAGAAAAGCGATGGTTGTAAAGCAACAAAGAAAGCAAAAGTACGCTACTAGAGAATACACTAGATGTACTATATGTGGTAGACCACATTCGGTTTTAAGAAAATTCGGTATATGCCGTATATGCTTCAGAGAATTAGCTTATAAAGGTCAAATACCTGGTGTAAGAAAAGCAAGCTGGTAGAAGCTTGACCAAAATGGAAGGAGGGTTTCAATATGACAATGACAGATCCAATAGCGGATATGCTAACTCGTATAAGAAATGCTAACGTTGTTAAGCATGAAACTGTTGATGTTCCAGCTTCTAATATGAAGAAAGAATTAGCTAGAATCTTATTAGAAGAAGGTTTCATCAGAGGTTACGATGTTATAGAAGATGGAAAGCAAGGAATAATAAGAATACAATTAAAGTACGGACAAACTGGCGAAAGAGTTATATCAGGACTTAAGAGAATATCTAAGCCTGGTATGAGAGTTTATGCTGACAAGCATGAAGTGCCAAGAGTATTAAACGGATTAGGTATATCAATAATATCTACTTCAAAAGGGATATTAACTGATAAGCAAGCTAGAAAAGAAAATGTTGGTGGAGAAGTAATCTGCTACGTTTGGTAATATAAACGAACAATGTAAGGAGGTGCGACTATGTCAAGAATAGGAGTTAAACCAATAAACTGTACCTGCAGGAGTTGAAGTTACTATAGCTGAAGGAAACTTAGTTACAGTAAAAGGACCAAAAGGTACATTAACTAAGAAATTTGATGCTGCTATAAGCATAAAGCAAGAAGAAAATACTATAACTGTTGAAAGACCTACAAACAACAAGCAACACAGATCTTTACACGGATTAACTAGAACTTTAATAGATAATATGGTTATAGGTGTTACTAATGGTTTCGAAAAGAAATTAGAATTAGTTGGTGTTGGATACAGAGCTCAAAAGCAAGGAAAGAAATTAGTTATGAACTTAGGATTCTCTCATCCAGTAGAAATGGAAGATCCAGAAGGATTAACAGTTGAAGTTCCTAACCAAACTGAGTTAATAGTAAAAGGTATCGATAAGCAATTAGTAGGAAACTACGCTGCTAAGATAAGAGACTGGAGAAAGCCAGAGCCATACAAAGGTAAAGGTATAAGATACGCTGGTGAAGTTGTAAGACGTAAAGAAGGTAAAACTGGTAAGAAATAATACCAAACTTAAACACTAGAAAGGAGTGGGCCTGATGTTAAAGAAAGCTGATAAGAATGCTAACAGACTTCAAAGACACAAAAGAGTTAGAAGAAAGATAACTGGAACTACTCAAAGACCAAGATTATGTGTATTCAGAAGTTCTAACAATATATACGCTCAAATAATAGATGATGCTAACAGAGTTACTCTTACAGCTGCGTCTTCTTTAGATGCAGAAGTAAAAGGTGCTGTTAACCACGGTGGAAACAAAGAAGCAGCTAAAATGGTCGGAGAAATGATCGCTAAGAGAGCTATAGAAAAAGGAATCACTGAAGTTGTATTTGACAGAGGTGGATACTTATATCACGGTAGAGTTCAAGTTTTAGCAGAAGCTGCTAGAGAAGCTGGACTTAAGTTCTAATTAACAAAAGAAACAAAGGAGGGAAATGCACATGTTACGTCGTAAGCCGATAGATGCAAGACAACTTGACTTAAAAGAGACAGTTGTTGAAGTTAGACGTGTTACTAAAGTTGTAAAAGGTGGTAGAAACTTCAGATTTGCAGCGTTAGTAGTAGTTGGAGATGAAAACGGACACGTTGGTGTTGGTACTGGTAAAGCAATGGAAGTACCAGACGCAATAAAGAAAGCTGTAGAAGATGCTAAGAAGAATCTTATACACGTACCAAGAGTTGGTACAACAATACCTCACGAAGTTAACGGACACTTCGGTGCTGGTAAAAATATTAATAATGCCTGCTAAGCAAGGTACAGGGGTTATAGCTGGTGGACCTGCTAGAGCCGTACTTGAGTTAGCTGGATTAACAGACGTTAGAGCTAAATCTTTAGGATCTAACAACCCAAGAAACATGGTAAATGCTACAATAGAAGGACTTAACTCTCTAAAGACAGTTGAAGAAATAGCTAAACTTAGAGGAAAAAAAGTTGAAGAACTTCTAGGGTAAGGAGGTAGTGAAAGATGGCTAAATTACAAATAAAATTAGTTAGAAGTACAATAGGAACTACTCCTAACCAAAGAAAGAACGTTGAAGCGTTAGGATTAAGAAAAAGAGAACAAGTAGTTGTTAAAGAAGATAATGCCCAAATAAGAGGGATGATAACAAAAGTTAAGCATTTAGTTGAAGTAACTGAAATAGCTGAGTAATAATAATAGAAGTACGATAAGGAGGTGCAATCCATGAAGTTACATGAGTTAAAACCTGCTAAAGGTGCAGTAAAAGCTAAGAGAAGATTAGGTAGAGGTACTGCGACTGGACAAGGTAAAACTGCAGGACGTGGACAAAAAGGACAATGGTCTCGTTCAGGTGGTGGAGTTAGAGTTGGATTCGAAGGTGGTCAGATGCCACTTGCTAGAAGACTTCCTAAGAGAGGTTTCTCTAACCCAAATAAGAAAGTATTCACAGAAGTTAATGTTGAATTATTAAACAGATTTGAAAATGGAACTGTAGTAACTGCAGAATTATTAAAATCTACAGGTGCTATATCTAAAATAGAAAAAGACGGCGTTAAGATCTTAGGCGAAGGAAACTTAGAAAGAGCTATAACAGTTCAAGCTGCTAAGTTTACTGCTTCAGCTCAAGAAAAAATAGAAAAAGCTGGAGGAAAAGCAGAATTAGTTTAATCTAATCTGCTAACTCTTAGCCATTATAGGCGGGGTGAGTTAACGTGCTGTCACAAATAAAACAAGCTTGGAAGCTTAAAGATGTAAGAAGAAAAATATTATATACTTTGATGATGATTGTAGTATTTAGGATAGGTGCAACAATACCTGTTCCTGGAGTAAATACAAATATTATAAAGGGAATGGTTGACTCAAATGGTCTTCTTTCCCTATATAATATGTTTACTGGAGGAGCATTCAGTCAGTTTACATTATTTGCTTTAGGTATAGGTCCTGCAATAACTGCATCTATCATAATACAACTTCTAACTATAGGTTTTGAAAGTTTGGAAGAACTTCAAAAGTCTGGTGAAGAAGGTAAGAAAAAGATTAATAAATATACAAAATATATAGCACTAGTATTAGCGTTTATACAAGCAATAGCTATTACATTAGGTATTGTTAAAGGGGCGTTAATATCAAAAAGTGCATTCTTTATAATTACAGTTATATTAACATTAGTATCAGCAAGTATGCTGTTAATGTGGATAGGAGATAAAATTACTGAAAAAGGATTAGGTAATGGAAGCTCGATTATAATATTCATAGGTATTGTTTCGGGAATACCAAAAGATATTATATCAACTGTAAGTCTAGTAAAATCTGGAAAAGTACAAATATGGGCAGCGGTTGTGTTAGCAGTAGTAATACTTTTAACAATAGCAGCAGTTACATATATACAAGAAGCTACTAGAAAAATACCTGTACAATATGCTAAGAGAGTTGTTGGAAGAAAAATGTATGGAGGACAAAGTTCTCATATACCAATGAAAGTTAATCAATCAGGGGTTATTCCGGTAATCTTTGCTAGTTCACTTTTAGCTTTCCCTCAAACTATAGCAATGTTCATGGGAGCAGATGCTCAAAAATTTGTTCAAACATATTTAAGCCCTATGCAAGCGCCTGGAGTTTGGATATATAGAACGCTTGAAATTCTGTTGATAGTATTCTTCTCTTATTTCTACACTACAGTATCATTTAATACTGAAGATATAGCAAATAATATGAAAAATAATGGTGGATTTATACCAGGTATAAGACCAGGAAAACCTACTATAGATTATTTAAATAGAATATTATCAAGATTAACTCTAGCTGGAGCTTTATTCCTATCAGTTATAGTTATGATATCAGCAATTGTTATGTTCTTCATGAAGATACAAATAACATTAGTTGGGACATCATTACTAATAGTTGTTGGAGTTGCATTAGAGCTTAAGAGACAGTTAGAATCAAATTTAGTTATGAGAACCTATCAAGGATTCTTAAAATAAATTGGAGATGATAATATGAGAATAATATTACTTGGACCTCCTGGTGCCGGTAAAGGTACACAAGCAGCTGGTATTGTAGATAAATACAAAATACCTCATATATCAACAGGAGATATATTCAGAAAGAATATAAAAGAAGGAACAGATCTTGGTAAGAAAGCTAAAGAATACATGGATCAAGGATTACTAGTTCCAGATGAGTTAACTGTAGGTTTAGTTACAGACAGAATAACTCAAGATGACTGTAAAAATGGATTTATGTTAGATGGATTCCCAAGAAATGTATCTCAAGCACAACATTTAGATGCGTTTTTAAAAGAAGCTAATATAGCTTTAGACAAGGTAGTTAATATCGAAGTTGATAAAGAAATATTAGTTGGAAGAGCTGTAGGAAGAAGAATATGTAAATCTTGCGGTGCTACGTATCATGTTGAGTTTAATCCTTCTAAAGAGAATGGCGTATGTGATGTATGCCAAGGAGAACTTTACCAAAGAGCAGATGATAATGAAGAGACTGTATCAAAAAGAATACAAGTGTACTTAGATGAAACAAAACCATTAGTAGACTATTATAGTTCTCAAGGTATAATAGCTAACATAAATGGTCAACAATCTATAGAGAAAGTATTTGAAGACATAGTTAATGCTCTAGGATGTGAGAAATAATGATTATTATAAAATCACAAAAAGAAATTGAAATCATGAGGGAAGCAGGTAAAATAGTTGCTGAAACTCATGAGATCTTAAAGTCAGCTATAATTCCGGGAATATCTACTTTAGAGTTAGATAAAATAGCTGAAGAGAATATAAGAAAATACAATGCTATACCATCTTTTAAAGGATATGGTGGTTTTCCAGGTTCTATATGTGCTTCTATAAATGAAGAGGTAGTACATGGAATACCAGGAAATAAAATTTTAAAAGAAGGTGACATTGTAAGCTTAGATGTAGGAGCCTATTATAAAGGATATCATTCAGACTCTGCGAAGACTCACGGAGTAGGTGTAATATCTGAAGAAGATAGGAAATTAATAGAAGTAGCAAAGGAAAGCTTCTATGAAGGCATAAAATTTGCTAAACTAGGATATAGATTATCTGATATCTCACACGCAATACAAGCACACGTTGAGAAACATGGTTTCTCAGTTGTTAGAGATTTAGTAGGTCATGGAGTTGGAGTTGATCTTCACGAAGACCCTCAAATACCTAACTATGGCCCAGCTGGAAAAGGACCAAGACTTCAAGAAGGAATGGTTTTAGCTATAGAACCTATGATAAACGCTGGTCGTTATCAAGTTAAGACTTTAGCTGACGGTTGGACTATTGTCACTGTAGATGGCAAAAAATCAGCTCATTATGAGCATACGATAGCAATAACAAATGATGAACCTATAATATTATCAAGTCTATAGTTGCTAGATAAATAGGAAATATGCTATCAAAGTTAAGTCAATGATTTAACTTATTGAAATGGAGGTTTGGTTAGTTAATGGCCAAAAAAGATGTTATAGAATTAGAAGGTACAGTTGTAGAAGCTCTACCTAACGCTATGTTCAAAGTAAAACTAGAGAATGGACATGAAATATTATGTCATATATCTGGAAAGCTAAGAATGAACTTCATAAGAATTCTAGAAGGTGATAAGGTGAATGTTGAACTTTCTCCATATGACCTTACAAGAGGAAGAATTACTTGGCGTAAGAAGTAGACTATTTAAATATTAGTCTAAGGAGGGATTAACAATGAAAGTAAGACCATCAGTAAAACCAATGTGCGAAAAGTGCAAAGTTATAAAAAGAAAAGGTAAAGTAATGGTTATCTGTGAAAATCCAAAGCATAAGCAAAAGCAAGGATAAGAAATTATTACTAGTAATTTGTTGAAATTTATAGTATAATATAATACTGTGAAGTTAACAAAGGGTAGATTTTAATCGTAGATAAATCTATATTTAGATTGATATGATATTAAGATTTTAACACTAAAATTAAGTGTAGGAGGTGCGAATATGGCAAGAATAGCTGGGGTAGATTTACCTAGAGAAAAAAGAGCGGAAATAGGCTTAACTTATATATACGGTATAGGGAAAGCAACTGCTAACGAAATATTAGCTAAAGCTGAGATAGATCCTAACGTAAGAATAAAAGACTTATCTGAAGAGCAAGTTAACGAATTAAGAAAGATAATAGACAATGATTTCTTAGTTGAAGGTGACTTAAGAAGAGAGATAGCTTTAAATATAAAGAGATTAAGAGATATAAAATGTTACAGAGGTATGAGACATGCTAAAGGTCTTCCACTAAGAGGACAAAGAACTAAGACTAACGCTAGAACTAGAAAAGGTCCTAGAAAAACTGTATCTCGTAAGAAGAAGAAATAATAATTAGATAGGAGGGAAAACAATGGCTAAACCAAAAAAGAAAGTTACACGTGTAAGAAGAAGAGAGCGTAAAAACATAGAACGTGGTCAAGCTCATATACAATCAACTTTCAACAACACAATAATAACTTTAACTGATGTTCACGGAAATGCTATATCAGCAGCATCTTCAGGACAATTAGGATTCAAAGGATCAAGAAAAGCTACTCCATTTGCTTCTCAAATGGCTGCAGAAACTGCTGCTAAAGCTGCAATGGAACACGGCTTAAAAACTGTTGAAGTATTCGTAAAAGGACCAGGTTCAGGAAGAGAAGCTGCAATAAGAGCTTTACAAGCAACTGGACTTGAAGTAACAATGATAAAAGACGTAACTCCAATTCCTCACAATGGATGTAGACCACCAAAGAGAAGAAGAGTGTAATTATATAACGAGAAAATTAGGAGGTGTAAAGACATGGCAAGATACACAGGTGCATCATGCAGACAATGCCGTAGAGAAGGAATGAAATTATTCCTTAAAGGTGAAAGATGTTATACTGATAAATGTGCTATAGTTACAAGAAACTATGCTCCAGGACAACATGGACAAGGAAGAAAGAAAGTTTCTGGCTATGGTTTACAATTAAGAGAAAAGCAAAAAGTTAAGAGAATATACGGAGTATTAGAAACTCAATTCAGAAACTTATACGAGCGTGCTGACAAAATGGCTGGTATGACAGGGGTTAACTTATTAAGTTTATTAGAAAGAAGATTAGACAATGTTGTTTACAGAATGGGATTAGCTTCATCTAGAAAAGAAGCTAGACAATTAGTTGGACACGGTCACTTCTTATTAAATGGACATAAAGCTGATATAGCTTCTATGACAGTTAAACCAGGTGATGTTATAACAGTTAAAGAAAGATCAAAATCTTCTGCTAAATTCAAAGCTTTAGTAGAAGCTAACACAAAGGTAGCTCCTAAGTGGTTAGAAACTAACTTAGAAGAAATGTCTGCTAAAGTTGTTGCTTTACCAGCAAGAGAAGATATAGATCTTGAAATAGCAGAACACTTAATAATAGAGCTTTACTCTAAGTAATAAGCATATTTTAAAGATAACTTTTAAAGTTATCTTTGAAAAATTGTTTACCCTCAGTGGATTAATAAATTTAAGGGAGGGTTTTGTCCATGATAGAAATAGAAAAACCAAAAGTAGATATAATAGAACTTAGCGAAGACTATAGATATGGAAAGTTTGTTGTAGAACCTCTAGAAAGAGGATACGGCATAACTATAGGGAATGCTTTAAGAAGAATATTATTATCATCTTTACCAGGTGTTGCAGTTAATTCTATAAAAATAGATGGAGTTCTTCATGAATTCTCAACTGTACCAGGTGTTAAAGAAGATGTTACTGAAATTATATTAGCATTAAAAGAACTTTCAGCTACTATAGATGGTGAAGGTAGTAGAACTCTTAAAATAGAAGCTCAAGGACCATGCACTATCAAAGGATCAGACATAATATGTCCTCCTGACGTTGAAGTATTAAGCAAAGATTTACATATAGCTACGCTAGATGAAAATTCTAAGTTTAATATGGAAATACATGTAGACAAAGGTAGAGGATACGTTTCTGCTGAAGAAAATAAGACAGAGCATATGCCTATAGGTGTTTTACCTGTAGATTCAATATATACTCCTGTTGAAAAAGTAAGCTACCATGTTGAAAATACTAGAGTAGGTCAAAAGTCAGATTATGATAAATTAATACTAGAAGTTTGGACTAATGGAAGTATAAATCCTCAAGAAGGAATATCTCTAGCAGCTAAAGTTCTAGTTGAACACTTAAATCTATTCATAGACTTAACTGAGCATGTAAGCAACGTTGAGATAATGGTAGAAAAAGAAGAAGACCAAAAAGAAAAAGTTCTAGAAATGACAATAGAAGAATTAGATTTATCTGTTAGATCTTACAACTGTTTAAAGAGAGCGGGAATAAACACAGTTGAAGAATTAGCTAATAAATCTGAGGACGATATGATGAAGGTTAGAAATCTAGGGAAGAAATCTTTAGAAGAAGTAATCCAAAAGTTAGAAGAACTTGGACTAGGTCTTAAACCAAGCGAAGAATAGGCAAGAAGGAGGGATATAGTATGGCTACTTACCGTAAATTAGGACGTGAGACATCTCACAGAAACCTTATGTTAAGAAACTTAGTAACTGATTTACTAAGAAACGGAAGAATAGAAACAACTGTAACTAGAGCAAAAGAAACTCGTAGAATGGCAGAAAAGATGATAACTCTTGCTAAAAGAGGAGATCTTCACGCTAGAAGACAAGTTTTAGCTTACGTTATGGATGAGACTGTAGTAAACAACCTATTCACTGATATAGCTCCAAAATATGCAGAGAGAAACGGTGGATATACTAGAATAATCAAAAAAAGGACCAAGAAGAGGCGACGCTGCTGAAATGGCTTTTATAGAATTAGTATAGTATAGAAAAGGATTAAGTTATATAACTTAATCCTTTTTTTATTATATTATGTTAATTTATCTAATTATTAACTAATTTGTTATGTTAGTTATTTTGATAAATATATTGAATTTACTATATAAAGTTTTTTAATTATCAAAATATAGTTTATTAGACTTGAGTATTTTTAATAATTATAACTAACTGGTATAACGAATTAACTAAAAATATTTATATTTTGAGATTTATAGATATAAGTTCTAATAATAATTCTAGATTATAAAACATTTTTATTATCTACGGTACTTTTAAATAAT
>ENA-OQBV01001178-OQBV01001178.1-human-gut-metagenome-genome-assembly--contig:-NODE-1178-length-13433-cov-2.987675_pt1 | contig 13433 bp, 12 predicted proteins | sample MGYA00242750_ERZ504559 | MGnify/ENA primary metagenome ERZ504559 (study PRJEB26092, sample SAMD00036230) | human gut metagenome | host: Homo sapiens | study: EMG produced TPA metagenomics assembly of...
GCAATTTCATAAACTCTGAATTTTGCCATAAATATACCTCCTGCGATTCTTATTTATCAAGCTGTTTTAAAAGAGCTTCTGCAAAACCTTGATCAGTCACTGCGATCGACGCTCGAAACTCCTTCCCGATCGCATGCCCAAGCTCTTCTTTTAATCCCCAGCAATAAAAAAGGTACTTGATAATGTTTACATTGATTCTCAAACATCTTTTTTGTATTATCGGAAGCATCATTGGCTACAATGATAAGAGCTGCTGTCTTTTTCCTGACAGCTTCTCTTGCGGCAAATTCTCCACTGACCAGATTACCGGATCTGAATGCAAGACCTAGAAGAGATAATCCTTTATTCATAAAGTTCTTCCATCTCCTTTTTTAATGTCTCATAGACCGATTCCGGTACTCCTATCTTAAAAGAACGATCTAGTCCTTTTTTCTTAAATGCTTGTTTTAGACACTGTGGATCAGGGCATATATATGCCCTCTCCCATTTTCTTTCCAGTCATATCAAGACTGATCTCGCCTTCTTTTGATCTTACGATCCGGACTAATTGATTCTTTTCTTTTAATTCACCGCACCCGATACATTTTCTTGTTGGAATTTTTCGATTCATTTTATCACCTGCTGATATTTCCTATTCTTCAATATCCTCTGCATCAAAATCTTCAACAGCTTCTTCTGTATTCTCTGCATCTTCTACGAAATCATCATTGATCTCTTCGTTAAAAAGATCTTCTTCAATCTCAAATTCATCTGCCTCTGGTTCTTCACTGACTTTTGCTGCTTCTTCAGCTGCCTGTGATTCACTCTTAATGTCAATCTTATAGCCTGTTAATCTTGCAGCCAGTCTCGCATTCTGTCCTTCTTTACCGATTGCTAATGATAACTGGTAATCTGGAACTACAACTTCTGCGCTCTTTTCTTCTACATCAACTGCCACAGAAACAACTTTTGATGGGCTTAATGCATTCTCAATGAATACACAAGGATCTTCATTCCAGTTGATGATATCGATTTTCTCGCCTTTTAAGTCATTGACGATTGCATTCACTCTAGCACCATTTAATCCGACACATGCTCCAACTGGATCTACATTCTTATCATTGGACCATACAGCCATCTTTGTTCTTGATCCTGCTTCACGCACAATGTTCTTGATCTCTACTGTTCCATCCTGAATTTCCGCAACTTCTTTCTCAAATAAACGTTTTACAAGATCTGGATGTGTTCTTGAAACAAGAATACGTGGTCCACGATTTGTTTCTTTTACTTCTACAATATAAAGTTTGATTCTCTCTGTTGGTTTGAACACTTCACCTCTGATCTGTTCAGATTTCATTAACAGAGCATCTGTTTTGTCATCTAAGCTTACACTTACATTCTCTCCAACATAACGCTGAACAACACCTGTTACGATATCTTTTTCTTTGCAGTAGAAATGATCATATACAACTCTTCTTTCTTCTTCTTTGATTTTCTGCACAATAACGCTTCTTGCATGCATTGCTGCAATACGTCCGAAATCTTTTGGTGTGATTTCAATTCTTACAGTATCTCCAAGATTTAAGTTCTGATCGATTGCCTTTGCTTTTCCAAGACTGATCTCCAGAGCAGGATCATAAACTTCGTCTACAACTTCTTTGATCGCATAAACATAAATATCTCCTGTTTCACGATCCATATTAACTACAACGTTATCTGCACTTCCAAAATCTCTTTTACATGCAGCAAGCAGGGAATTTTCAATGGCTTCCATGATAACGTCTTTATCAATACCTTTTTCCTTCTCCAACTGATTTAATGCCGCAATTAATTCACTCATTCTCTTTCTTCCTCCTTAAAAATCTAACGACAAACGAGCACTTGCAATGCTCTTTTTCTCAAATGTAATATCCTGATCTTCGATTGTTAGTACAATCTGATCTTCCATGTTTTCTTTTAAAATACCAGTAAATTCCTTTTGCTTATCAATTGCTTTATAAAGCTTGATGTCAATGGACTTTCCGACACTTCTTGCATAATCTTTTTCTTTTTTTAGTGGTCTTCCAAGTCCTGGAGAACTTACTTCTAAAATATATGCATCTTCGATAAAATCTTCTGCATCTAGTTTCTCTTCTAAGCTTCTGCTGATCAGCACGCAGTCATCAATTGCAATTCCACCTTCTTTGTCTGCGTAAACTCTTAAATACCAGTTTGCTCCTTCTTTGACATATTCTACATCCACCAGTTCAAAATTGTTGGCTTTAATGATCGGTAATACCAGTTCTTCTGTTTTTGTTTCAATATCAACTCGTCTTGCCAATGTATCAACCCTTTCTTTTGTAGTGTTATTTCTTCATTGTTACACAAAATAGGAGTGGACATATGCCCACTCCTAAGTCATCTTTTCTTAAGCTATATTTAGTTTAACATGAAAAATATCTCTTGACAAGAGTTTTTTCATATATTATCAAAGAAAATCGAAACTTAACTGATCAGTATCTGATAGATCTCCCATAATTCCAAGTTCTTTCATTTTCTCGATACATGCTTGTGGTGCTTTTGTTCTGTTTCTAAAGTTTTCCAAGGATGTAAATGGTTCTCCTTTGGCTGCTTCTTCTACCTGCTGTGCCGCCTTTTCTCCCATACCATCAATGCTGGTAAGCGCCGGCATGATCTTTCCATCAATGACCTGGAAATCTTTTGCCTTTGCCTTGTAAATATCCAACGGCCAGAATTCATAACCTCTTGCATACATTTCATCTGCGATCTTCATTTCTCGTAGCAGATCAAGATCAGCATTTTTAACTTCATGTTTTGGCGTATTCTTAATAATACTCATCTTTTCATCCAAGCGTTCTTTTCCCAGACACATATCTTCATAAGAAAATGCTTTCGCACGAATACTGAAATATGCTGCATAATATGCCAATGGGTGATAAACCTTATACCATGCGATCCTCCATGCCATCATAACATAAGCTGCCGCATGGGCTTTCGGGAACATATATTTGATCTGTTTACAAGACCAGATATACCAATCTGGCACATTGTGATCTCTCATCATCTGTTCTTGTTCATCTGTAAGTCCCTTTCCTTTTCGGACTCCTTCCATGATCTTAAATGACGCTTCCTGTTCCAATCCCTGATTGATCAGATATACCATGATATCATCTCGACAACAGATTGCTGTGGAAATAACCGCATCTCCATTCTCGATCAATGTCTGAGCATTTCCAAGCCATACATCGGTTCCATGAGACAGCCCAGAAATACGGACAAGATCAGAAAAGCTCTGTGGATGCGTATCCTGAAGCATTTGAATTACAAAGTCTGTCCCAAATTCCGGTACTCCAAGTGATCCAAGCGGTGTCCCATCAATATCTTCTGGTGTGATCCCTAAGGTTTCTGTTCCATGAAATAATCCCATAACGCCTTTATCGTCCATTGGGATCGTCTGTGCATCAATTCCTGTGATATCTTCCATTCTTCGGATCATAGATGGATCGTCATGTCCCAGAATATCAAGTTTTAATAGGTTCTGGTCAATCGAATGGTATTCAAAATGTGTCGTAATGATCGGTGTATTCATATCATTGGCTGGATGTTGTACCGCTGTAAAATCATAAATTTCTTTATCATGCGGTACTACAATGATTCCACCCGGATGCTGACCAGTTGTTCTCTTAACTCCCGTACATCCAAGTGCTAATCTCTCTATTTCACAACGACGTTTTACTGATTCCTCGTTCTTCCAGATATTTCAACACATAACCATAGGCTGTTTTTCTCTGCCAGTGTACCGATCGTTCCCGCTCGGAATGCTTTTCCTTTTCCAAAGATAACTTCTACATAAGCATGTGCTTTTCCCTGATATTCTCCTGAGAAGTTTAAGTCGATATCTGGCTCTTTATTTCCTTTAAACCCAAGGAATGTCTCAAACGGGATATCCTGTCCTTCTTTCGTCATCTTTGCTCCACACTTTGGACAGTATGCATCTGGCATGTCAAAACCTGACATACCCATCTTCGCATATTTTTGCACCTGTTCTGAGTCAAAATCCACAAAATGACATTCTGGACAGATATAATGTGCTGGCAACGGATTTACTTCCGTGATCCCTGACATCGTTGCTGCAAAGGAAGATCCTACCGATCCTCGTGATCCTACCAGATACCCATGGTCATTCGAATCCCATACCAGTTTCTGTGCGATGATGTACATTACCGCATATCCATTTCCAATAATAGAGTTTAATTCTTTTTCCAAACGACTTGTCACTCGTTCTGGAAGATCATCTCCATAAATCTCATGTGCTCTATTATAACAGATTTCTCTTAATGTTTTGTCTGAATCTGGGATTACCGGCGGGCATTTATCTGGATGGATCGGAGAAATATTTTCAATCATATCATTGATCTTATTCGTGTTTGTTATGACAACTTCTTTGGCTTTCTCACTTCCAAGATACGCAAACTCATCTAACATCTCCTGTGTTGTCCTAAAATAAAGTGGTGCCTGCTGGTCAGCATCTTTAAATCCTTTTCCAGCTAATAAAATAGAACGATAGATTGCATCATCTGGATTTAGAAAATGTACATCACATGTCGCAACGACTGGCTTATGGAATTGTTCTCCAAGATCTACGATCTTTTGATTGAATTTCTGAATATCTTCAATCGAATTCACATTCTCAACACGTTCGGATCCAATCATAAATTCATTGTTTCCTACTGGCTGAATCTCCAGATAGTCATAAAATGATACAATATTCGCAATCGTTTCATCTGAGCGTTCATCAAGCAATGCCTGATATAATTCTCCTGCTTCACACGCAGATCCAATGATCAATCCATCTCTATATTTATTGATCAGAGACTTTGGCATTCTTGGGCGACGGTTAAAGTAATTTAAATGTGATTCGGATACCAAGCGGTTTAAATTAACACGCCCTGTATTATTCTTAACCAGAATAATTCCATGATACATGCGTCCTTTTTTGATCAGATCGACATTATCATTTGCAAATTCGTTGACCTGATCTAGATCTGTAATATCTTTTTCTTTTAACATAGAAATGAATTCTACAAAAATCTTTCCTGTTGCTGTTGCATCATCAACTGCTCTATGGTGTGTTTCCAGTATGATATTTAAATGTTTACAAATGTTATCCAGTGTAAATTTACCAAGATGTCCCATTAGACATCTTGCAAGCCCCAGTGTATCCACAACTGTATGATCATATGGAAGATTCAACCTTTTCGCATTTTCGCGGATAAACCCTGTATCAAATCCTGCATTATGTGCAACCAAAACAGATCCCTCACAGAATTTTAAAAACTGTGGAAGAATCTCTTCGATCGTTCCCGCATCTTTTACCATATCATCTGTGATCGTTGTCAGCTGAGTGATCTTATATGGAATTGGGCGCTCTGGATTGACAAATTCACTAAATGTTTCTTTAATCTCTCCTTCCACGACTCTTACCGCACCAATTTCTATAATTCGGTCATTGACACTGTTAAATCCTGTTGTCTCAATATCGAATACAACATAACTGTCCATTAGTGACTGCCCTTTTGAATCAATGATCAAATCTCCAAGGTCATCAACGAAATATCCTTCTACCCCATAAATGATCTTAAATGGATCATCTTCTTTTAGTTTCAAGTCTTCGTATGCATGACGTGCGATCGGAAATCCCTGCAATACACCGTGATCTGTAATCGCAACCGCCGGATGTCCCCATTCGTAGGCGCGATTTACAATATCTTTGATCTGTACCACACTGTCATTATCGCTCATCACTGTATGGAGATGTAATTCCACACGTTTTTCCATAGATGTGTCCTGACGTTTTTCTCTGAAATCTGTAATCGCCTTGATTCCTGCCACAGATCCTAGAGAGATCTCATGATCAAATTTGTCATACATCGCAACTGCTTTGATACGATAGAATCCACCTTTTTTCAAAACCATCTAAAATATCGGGCAGCTGTTCATTTCTTACGAAAACCTTGCAGCTGATCGTATCTGTAAAATCGGTAATATGAAAAATGATGATTGTTTTTTCATTACGGATTTCTCGTGTTTCAAGAAATGTGATCTGCCCATGAATCACAACTTCCCCGATCTCATCATAGATATCCTTGATCTCCATCAGCTCGCCATCACAATTTCGTCCATATAATAAGGTTGGATCATCTGAATATTTTGTTTTTTTCTTAAAGATATGCTCTTTTTTCGTTGCAGTTGCTTTCTTTCTTGCTTTTTTCTCTTCTTTTTGTTCTTTCTCAACGATATCTGCGTGCTCCACGATCGTATGGATTTCTTGTTGTAAGCGATAATCACTTTCCATCTTAAGGCTTCGATCAATCGTCTTAGAGAAATCAAATCCGACTTTTGCATCAATAGAAAAACGTTCTTTTAAAATCATCTCAAAAAATTCTTTGATCTCTGGGGCTTTATTGCGGTTTACAAATGTATCTTCAAAGTAAAAGGTGATCACATCATCTTCAATTCTATAATCCCCTTTTCTCACGACATTAAAAATAACCTCCCCTTTGCCTTTTAACTCAAAGAGGAAGCTTTTCCATGTAATGCTCCATTAGATATTTGAGATTATATTGTTCTGACAGGTGATAACTTTCCTGAAAACGAATCTTTACAAAACGCTTTGAAAACAGCTGTTCCCGGATCGTGCGTTCCATTCTCCATGTATCGACTCTTGAGATCAGATGATCACACTGAAAAGAAATCTTAAGCGTGTTTTCTTTTTTCTTTAGTGTGATCTCTCTAATATTCGCATCTTCAAACAAAGATCTTACATCGTCAGAAACTTTCAAATCTGGAAATACACTGAAAAATGGTTTTGTTGTCACTTCCATTTTATTCACCCCAGTGTTCTAATTCATATCTTAAAGTATCAAGTAATTGATCTTCTGGTACTTTACGGATAACCTCGCCTTTCTTGATCAGAAGTCCCTCTCCATTTCCACCAGCGATTCCCACATCTGCTTCTTTGGCCTCTCCTGGTCCGTTTACAACGCACCCCATAACAGCAACCTTAAGATTCAGATTTTCAAAATCTGCAGCCATTGTCTCTACCTGATTGGCAAGTGGAATCAGATCGATATTCGTACGTCCACATGTTGGGCAGGATACAACTTCAATTCCTCCGGAACGAAGTCCTAATGTCTTTAAGATCAGTTTCGCACTGGCAATCTCGTTGACTGGATCTCCTGTCAATGATACACGGATCGTATCACCAATTCCCTGATTTAAGATAATTCCAAGTCCTACAGCTGATTTGATATTACCACTAAAAACTGTTCCAGCTTCTGTGATCCCTACATGCAGAGGGTAATTGATTTTGTCTGCGACTAGGCGGTATGCTTCTGCACACATCAAAACATCAGAAGACTTAATACTGACTACCATATCATGAAAATCATATTTTTCAAGCATAGCAACTTTATCTAAGGCACTTTCTACCAGTCCTTGTGCAGTTACTCCGTTATATTTTTTAACAAGTGGTTTCTCCAATGATCCGCTGTTTACACCAACGCGGATCGGTACATGATATTTCTTTGCTGTTTCTACCACTTTACAAATATTCTCTTCTCCACCGATATTCCCCGGATTGATACGGATCTTATCTGCCCCATGTTCCATCGCTGCAATTGCAAGTTTATAGTCAAAATGAATATCCGCGACCAACGGAATATGAATCTGCTTCTTAATCTCTGTAAAAGCTTCGGCAGCTTTCATTGTTGGAACAGTACAGCGAATGATCTGGCATCCAGCCTTCTCAAGAGCAAGAATCTGTTTGACCGTCTCTTCCACATTTTCTGTCTTTGTATTTGTCATAGACTGGATGGCAACTGGATTGCCTCCTCCAATCTTAACATCTCCAATCGAAATTACTCTTGTCTGATTTCTTGTATACATGCAAATCCCCCTTTACATGAAAATCTTTACAATATCCTGATACATTACAAATACCATCAAAAGCATTAATAAGATCAATCCTGCAGTGTGTACCAGCGCTTCCATATTCTGTGACACAGCCTTTCCAGTAATTGCTTCTATGATCAAAAACAACAAACGACCTCCATCAAGTGCTGGTAATGGCAATAAATTCATCACACCAAGGTTTGCGCTGATCAAAATGATCCAGTTTACCATTGTCAAAAATACTGTTTTAAATCCATAGGCAGCAGCCTGTGTATATTGGTCTCCGACCGTTTTGACAATTCCTACTGGTCCTGAAAGATCTTTCACACCAAGTTTTTGTGAAACTAACATCTTTACACTCTTTAAAGTAATCTTTACCTGCAATCCTACTTCTCGGAAACTGTATTCGATCGTTTTTAACGGACCTACTTTCTGATATCCATTCCAGGTGATCCCGATCAGATATTGCCCTCGTTCTTTATCATACTCTGGTGTGACGTTTATATTTTTTTCTTTTCCGTTTTGTAATATCGTGATCGGAATTTTCCCTCCATCATAATCTAAATACATATAATAGGAAAACTCTCTGTAATTGTGCATTTTCTTTCCAGCAACTTTGATCATAATATCTCCTTTACGGATTCCTGCTTCATATGCTGGTGAATCTTTTTCTACTTTGGAAATCTTCGGAATGTCAGCACCAGACATTCCGATCACTATAATTGAAAATATAAACGCTAAGATAAAGTTAAAAAATGGTCCTCCAAAAATAACTGCCATCCTTGCCCAGACGGACTTATTATTAAACGCATTTTCTTCAGGGCGGTCTTCATCTTCTCCCATCATACATGCACCACCAAATGGCAGCAGTTTGACAGAATAAAAAGTCTCTCCAACCTGCTTTCCTATAATCGTTGGTCCAAGTCCAATGCAAAATTCATCTACCTGAATCCCATTTTTCTTAGCGATCAGAAAATGCCCTAATTCATGCACAATAATAATAATTCCAAAAATTAAAATTGCAATGATAATATTCAATGATCTACCTGCTTTCTATGTGTTCATACACCCATTGTTCTGTCTTTAACACTTCTTCCAGTGTCGGATTCTCAATAACTTTATGGGCATTCATTGTGTCTTCAATGATGTCGTAAATATCTAAAAACTGAATCTTACGGTCTAAAAATAATGCAACTGCTTTTTCATTTGCAGCATTTAAGACTGTTGGCATGCTTCCACCGATCCTACCTGCTTTATATGCATAAGGAAGTCCTTTTAGAACATCCACTGGTGGTTCTTCAAATGTAATTTCTTTTAATTTTGCAAAATCCAGACGTTCTCCCGCAAGATTTCTATGTTGTGGATAAAATAATGCATATTGAATCGGTAATTTCATATCCGGTGTTCCAAGCTGTGCGATCACACTTCCATCCTTAAACTGAATCATAGAATGGATCACACTCTTTGGTTGTACTACAACATGAATATCATCAAAATCCACTCCAAACAACCATTTGGCTTCGATCACTTCGAGTCCTTTATTCACTAACGTTGCGGAATCAATCGTAATCTTTCGTCCCATTGACCAATTTGGATGATTCAGCGCATCTTCTACTGTCACATGTTTTAATTCTTCTGTCGTTTTCTTGCGGAACGGTCCCCCTGATGCTGTAATGATCAGAGAATCAAGATCATCTCTTTTCCCGCTCTGTAAACACTGAAAGATTGCAGAATGTTCACTATCTACTGGATAAATAGAAACACCCAATTCTTCCGCCATTGGCATAATGATATGCCCTGCAGTTACCAATGTTTCTTTATTAGCAAGTGCGATGTCTTTCCCAGCCTTCATCGCAGCGATCGTTGGACGAATTCCGATCATTCCGACAATTGCTGTGACAACAACAGAACACTGCTCCTGTGTTGCTGCTTCTAATAATCCATCCATTCCTGCACATACTTTTATATTCGTATCTGCCAGACGAAGTTTCAACTCTTCTGCCTTCTGTTCATTGTATACAGCAACGATCACTGGCTGAAATTCTCTTGCTTGTTTCTCTAACAGATCAATACTTGTTCCTGCTGCTAAGGCTGTAACTTTCAGATCTTTATTACTTCGTACGATATCTAGTGTCTGGGTTCCAATGGAACCTGTAGATCCAATAATTGAAATATATTTCATTCTAGATCGCTCCTCCTGAGATCATAACTGTCAGATAATAAATGACAGGTGCAATAAAAATAATACTATCAAATCGGTCAAGAATTCCTCCATGACCAGGGATCAATGTACCATAATCCTTAATTCCTGAATCTCTCTTGATCGCAGATGCTGCCAAATCTCCAATGACTGAAACTGCTCCACCTAGTCCACAAACAATTGGGAACATTGTAACTGGATTAAAACTAAATCTGATATATGTGTTTAGATATAATCCATATAATGCACCAAGAATTGCCGCACCGACAATTCCGCCAACCAAACCTTCTATACTTTTCTTAGGACTTAAAATTGGTGACATCTTATGTTTTCCGATCAACATTCCTGTACAATATGCTAAAGTGTCATTTCCCCATGCTGCAAGGAATAATAATACAACAAATTCTCCTCCATTTTGTAATTCACGGATCTGATAGATAAAGGACATCATAATCGCTACATATACAAATCCAAAGAATCCTGCCATCATCTGATCCACTTTATACTTTGGAAAACGTACCACATAGCATCCGAGTAAAAAGATTAAAAATAAAATAATGATTGCTGTGGTCCATTGATCAAGATCAAATAACAATGCCACATAATAAAGAATCGTGCCTGTATATCCGATCACTGCCAAAGATGATTTCTCAATATGATAAATCTTTAAAATCTCGCTGTATCCGATCAATGCAACGATCAATGTCATTGCAAACGTCACAATTCCACCCATATATAACCCAAAAGCTGCGATCAATACTAAAATGATCCCACTGATCAGTCTTTGCTTAAACATAAACTTATATTCCTCCAAATCTGCGGTCGCGTCCATTATAGTATTCGATCGCCTTTATTAATTCCTTTTTATTAAAATCAGGCCAGAGCACATCTGTAAAATAAAATTCTGTATATGCTAACTGCCATAACATAAAGTTCGACAATCTTTCTTCCCCACTTGTACGGATCATCAGATCTGGATCTGGAAGTTCTTTTGTATCCAGATATCCATTAAACACTTCTTCCGTGATCATATCTTTGGAAAGATTTCCACTAGAAAGATCATCTGCCATATGTCTCATAGCTCGCACCATCTCATCACGACTTCCATAATTCAGTGCGATCGTAAAATTGATCCCTGTATTATCTTTGGATGCCTTCTCAAGCTCAACGATCTTCTCCTGTAAATCTTCAGAAAGTCCTGTGATATCTCCGATCACTCTAACTTTCATATTATTTTTATTTGCACGTTTGATACATGTCTTTAAATAATCACGAAGCAGTTTCATCAATGCATTTACTTCGTCCTGTGGGCGTTTCCAATTCTCTGTTGAGAAAGCATAAACTGTTAAATATTTAATTCCAAGATCATGTGCATCTTCTATGATCTGTTCCACCACTTTACTTCCCTGTCTATGTCCCATATTCCTAGGTAAATGGCGTTTTTTTGCCCATCTTCCATTCCCATCTAAGATAATGGCCACATGTTGTGGAATATTTAAATTCTCCATTTGGACCTCCTGTGTATCATATATAACTTTCATTTCTTTTCACATGAAACAAAACAGGGCTGAGATTTCAACCCTGTTGATGATTAAGATTAAACTGTCATGATTTCTTTTGATTTTGCATCAACTGCTTCATCGATCTGTTTGATGTATTTATCTGTCATCTTCTGTACTTTGTCTTCTTCATCTTTTGCCTGATCTTCATTTAAATCTCCGGCTTTATTCTGTTTCTTGACAAAATCATTTGCATCACGACGGATATTTCTAACTGCTACCTTTGCTTCTTCTCCACGTTTCTTAACATCTTTTGCAAGCTCTTTTCTTCGTTCTTCTGTAAGATCTGGGAAGTTTAAGCGGATTGCTTTACCATCATTTGTTGGTGTGATCCCGATATCAGATACTAAAATCGCTTTCTCGATCTCTTTTAATAAGTTTGGCTCCCATGGCTGAATCATGATCGTTCTTGCTTCAGGTACAGAAACATTACCAACCTGTGCTACAGGAGTTGCAACTCCATAATAATCAACTTTGACTTTATCTAATACATGAGGATTGGCACGTCCTGCACGAATTGTCATAAATCATTCGCCATACTGTCTAAAGATTTCTGCATCTTGTCTTCAAATTGTTTTAACATGTTTCTTTCGTCCTCCTAATTTATCAACGGTTACATATGTTCCGTTAAATTCACCTTTCATTAAATTCTCAATGCTGTTTTCTTCATTTAATCCAAAAACTGCTAATGGCATCTTATTTTCAAGGCACATGATCGTTGCTGTTAGGTCGATCACTCCTAATTTCTGATCCAATACTTCTTCCATTGTGATGCTGTCATATTTCACTGCATTTTCATTCACAGCAGGATCACTGTCATATACGCCGTCAATTGATTTTGCTAATAAGATCGCATCTGCTTCAATCTCGATCGCACGAAGTGCTGTTGCTGTATCTGTTGAGAAATAAGGATGTCCTGTTCCACCTGCAAAAAATACAACCTTTCCTTCATCTAAAGCTTTGACTGCTTTATCTTTGGAAAATAATTCTGTAAATGCTCCGCATACAAATGGAGTATATACTTCTGTTTCCATTCCTGCTGTTCTAAATGCATCGGATACATAGATACAGTTCATAACTGTCGCAAGCATTCCGATCTGATCAGCTTTTGTACGTTCCATACTCTCGCTTGTACGTCCTCTCCAGAAGTTTCCTCCTCCGATAACGATCGCTACCTGAAGTCCCTCATCTACTAACGTCTTTACCTGACGCGCTGCATCTGCACATGTTGCTTCATCAAATCCTGTCTTCTTATCTCCGGCAAGTGCTTCTCCACTTAACTTTAAAAGCACACGTTTCATATCTTTTAAATCTTTCATTGGTCTACCTCATTTGTTCTTTCTTTGCCAAATCACTATGTGAAATTATATCATATCATCAAGAAAAGAACAACTATAAAAAGGACCTCTTTCGAAATCGAAAAAGACCCTTTTGTATTTACAAATTCTTTCGTCCATTTAATATTGTAAAAAGCATAAACAACACTGGTATGATCAGTGCCTCAAACTGAGTTACTGAATATGCTTTAAATACAACATTTAAAATAATCGTGGCAATCGTAATTGCGATCAGTACAAGACTGAAATAAAAACATCTTTTACATCCTTCCTGTGTATTTCCATCTTTAAGACCCGTATATCCACCGACCATTGCTGCTACTGCGTAGCCGCCGATCAAAACAAGTCCAAGATAAAACTTTGTTGCAGAAGTCGTCGTTCTTCCATAACCTACAAGCCCTAACA
>ENA-OQBV01001182-OQBV01001182.1-human-gut-metagenome-genome-assembly--contig:-NODE-1182-length-13402-cov-2.988475_pt1 | contig 13402 bp, 13 predicted proteins | sample MGYA00242750_ERZ504559 | MGnify/ENA primary metagenome ERZ504559 (study PRJEB26092, sample SAMD00036230) | human gut metagenome | host: Homo sapiens | study: EMG produced TPA metagenomics assembly of...
AAACACCAGTAACAGCGCAAGTACTTTCGTACTTTTTTTCATTCTTTTGTTTTAACCCCTTTCTCTTTTGCGTAATATCTATATATAAAAGCCTATGGCTGAATATTTGTCTCTTTGCAAATAAAAATCGGTCTTTTTTTTCAATTCCATATATGCTTTTGCAAAATACTCCCCTAAAATACCGATACAAAACAGTTGAATTCCACCTATGAATAGCATAATACATACCATAGACGGCCATCCAGATGTCGGATCTCCAAAAATCAGTGTTTTTGCAACAATTACGATAATCAATATAAACGCAAGTACACAGAATACAATTCCCATGATCGCTGAAATCAGCAACGGTACTGTAGAAAAAGCAACAATCCCTTCGATTGCATACACAAACAATTTCCAGAAAGACCACTTTGTCTCACCTGCAACTCTCTCGACGTTTTCATATTCCATCCATTTTGTTTTATATCCAACCCAACCATACAGACCTTTTGAAAATCTATTGTATTCTTCCAGCTCCAGAAGACTGTTTACGAACTGGCGCGTCATCAATCGATAATCTCTGGCTCCATCTACAATTTCCGTATCTGAAATTTTCTTGATCAAATGATAAAATCTCCTTGCAAAAAATGACCGGATCTTTGGCTCTCCTTTTCTTGTCACTCGTCTTGTTGCCACCGAATCATAGCCCTCATCTTTGATATAACGCATCATTTCAGGCAACAGACTTGGCGGATCTTGTAAATCCGCATCCATGATTGTGACATACTCTCCAGAAGCATAACTTAATCCCGCATACATCGCTGCTTCTTTCCCAAAATTTCTGGAAAATGACACATACTTTATACATTCGTCTTTTTTTGCCAGTTCTTTTGCAACTTCAAGAGTTCTGTCCTTTGACCCATCATCTACAAAAAGAACTTCAAACTGGAATTCTTTCATAATGCTCATTACTTTTTTTATTTCATTGTAAAATAAAGGAATACTTTCTTCTTCATTATAACATGAAACAACTACACTTATCTTTTCCATATTTCTTCCTCATCAAAGCTATCTATTTTAACTATAACATATTATAGATTGACTTTCTATTTGATTTCTCCCATCTTCACTATAATTAAATCGCCATCTTTTTGAATCGCATCATTAGCTGGCCATTCCGGCATGTTTTTTAGCAAAATTTGTAGCCCTCGCAATTTCCTCTTGAGTTGCACCATTCAACTCTATTCCTCTTGTTAATGCAAACGTACAAATCTTTCCTGTAGAATAATAATATTCTGGCTCCATCCATGCAAACATATTAAAATATGACATGCCTATAAAATCAATTTCGGGATAACAAGCATTATTCAACGGTGCCTTGCGCTCTCCGATAAATGCAATTTTACTTTTTTGCAGATCATAATCTTTTATATGACAGCGTGTAACAATTTCATTCAATGTGTCTACATCTTGTTCATATCTCACATCATCCGCATACCAAAATCTCAATGTTGTATATGTCTGACTCAATCCTACTGCAATTGCAGCTATCAACACTCCTGCTTGTATTGTCTTTCTTACAATTTTATTTATAGATTTCTTTTTCTCAACCGTTTCATCATCTCTCCTTCTTGTTAAATACACAAATCCCACCGCAATTACAAAAGGAAGAGTATATTGACTTCGATAAGCAAGTGCTACTCCCGCATACACAGTAAGCATAAACGGGCTGATTATTAACACCAAAATAGCCACCCATTTCCAAACAGGAATTTTTATAGCACTTTTGCACCGAATCACCAGCATAACTACAGCACATATGCTTAACACGACTGCGCCATATCCGTATATATAATGCTTATAAACAAAAAACACTTGTTTAATATGCTGAATTATATTAATTATACATTGCTCTGCAGAAACGTTTCCCCATAATACTTGTCCTTCAATATAGTCTCCTGAAGAAAAGAACATTTTTACAATTATGGAATTTAATATATAAGCACATCCAAATGGCACTACTGCCTTTACACACACCAAAAACAATTTTTTCAAATCGGTTTCTTTACATATCAAAATTCCAAATGCTACCGCTGCTATAAAAAGTGTCGTGTTAGCCTGATAACTTCCAAAACTCCAAACAAGACATCCTATAGCTAATAATAGCCTCCAGACTGCTCTGCACTTAATCCAGCTAAATGTAAGATATACTGCAATCGCTACTAATAAAATTGATATTGCTATATCAAAATTCTGTAATTTAAACACCCATTGCATCACCCATATTGGATGTGTCATAAAAAGTGCTGAAAACACGAAATAATTATATCTATTTTCTCTGCCTGAGATATATTCAAATGAATACGCAAACATCATTAAAAATGCAACAATCGCAAAAAAACCAAGTGTTGAGTTTATATAAGGATTATACCAACGTATTCCAAAAATTTTTTCTGTAAAAATCAATCCATATCTGCCAATATCTAACCAATTATAAACGCTTCTAGGCGTATTAATAAAAAGATCGGTATCCATAGTAACAGACAAATTAAAAATTCTACATCCATAGACCACTGCTACAATGGATATGTTAAAGATAAGTAAATCTATTCTTTTTCTACAAAATTCAAAAAACTCTTTCATTCTCTATTCTCCTAGTCCATATCCATGACTGAATCATCAATATTTTCTTTTCCTGCTATCTGTTCATAAAAAATAGAACGTTTTCTAATTTCCTTATTCAGGGTATCCATTCCCACTTTTTCTGCAAGAGCCGGCTCTGCTGAAAACAAATTTGTTCCGAGTCCCAGGCGATCCCCTTCAATCTGTGCTCCCAATGCCGCAATTGTCGTTGGAAACATATCCATTGTTGTCGCCATTCTGTTTTTCTGATTGACCGGAACAATTGGAGCATTGATGATCGTATTATATACACCTCGCGTATAATCTTCCGGCACATCCTGACAAAAATCACTGTCCATCGTCAAATGATCTCCTACTATCACAATCGTGGTATTCTCATAAAATGGCTGTGCTTTCAACCAGTTCACAAAATCCACGACCTGTCTGCTGGCGCAGGACATAACATTTGCATACTGATTGCCCGGATGGTCATCCTGGCACAGATCACAAACATATCCATCCTCAAAATGAGTATCAACTGTCAGCATCGTAAAGTTAAATGGTTGTCCGCTGTTAGCCAGGTTTGCCACTTCCTGCCTTGCAAAATCGTACAATTTATGATCCTCATATCCCCACCACACTCGATAATCCGAAGGTATTAGACCGTTTTGCTGAGCGTAGAGCAAATCTTTCACTTCATAATTTCCATGTCCCTCAAAATACTGTTTTCTTCCGGCAAACTCCCCTTCTGAGCCAAACATAACAACCTGTTTGTAGCCTTGTGCCGCTAACATATCACCCAAAACAGTTGCTCCCGGAAGCACTTGCACATCCTCCTGTATATTCTCCGCGCGTAGCTTTACCTTCAACGGCAGCCCCGATGTCTGCGCCACCATAGCTCCCATTGTCCACGTGGCACCATCAGAAGGAATCAGACCGCCCAGCATATCGCCCGTCGAAAAATTAACGTTTTCCATTGCCAGCTGCGTCATCTCCGGAATATCATTTTCTGCAAAAGCGCCGCCTACATCTGTTGAAGCGTACGTGGATTCCATGGACTCCATAAAAATGTACACCAGATTTCTCTTCTGCTCGGGAAATGTAACCGGAACCAATGCCGGATCCATATAATTCTCCTGCAAAAACATCGAAATCGTATCCTGATTTTTCCAGATATTCTCCAACATCCAGTTCATTCCACACCATCTGTCCGGATGATACAATCAGTGCCATCGAACCTGCAACGGCTCCAATCTGTACCACCCATTTTGTAATCTTTGTTTTTCGCACCATTACGATTACCAATACCACAAAAAACACTGCCATCACTGCGGCCGGTACACAAGTCTCTATAAAATCCCATATAACCTCATGACTGGTGCCCTGGATCGGTGTCTTTAACTGAGCGACAAGCTCCTCCATAGACAGATTTGTCCATGTCGCCAGCATCCAGTTTGCCGCTTCATGAAGCAAGATTGCCAGAAATGAGAACAACACTGCTAACATACACAGCAGCACTTTCATCACAATCTGAATCACCTTTATCATGTTTCCCAGACGAACGATCCCGATATTCACTTTCAACTGTTCTTCCGTTATATCCGTCAGATTCTTCTGCTCTTTTTGCGCCCCTCTGTCTAACTCATTTTTCGGCCTCTTTCTGCGCTTTTTCTTTAACTCCTGCAATCTTATGTCCTCTCCTTAATTCCAACTTTTATACTGACCACTTTTACGCGGCAAAAGGGAACGCAACCTGATTTGCTGCGCCCCCTCTCTTATTTTTTATTTCAGAATAACTTTTTCGGATAAACTCCCGCATGAATCAAAGCCTGCAATTCCGAAACAACGGAATCCTTATCTTCTTTATAAGTCACACCAAACCATTTATCTTTTGATGTCAACACTTTTACTGCAAGCTTTTTCTCCGCCAAAAGATCACCAATGATCGTCGGCAGTAAATATTCTGCTTTCAAGTTATCTGCCGGGGTATTTGCTACAAATGCCTCAAATCCACTTTCCAGAATCTGGAAGAACTCTGGCGTAAGTCCCCACATATTCATGGAAACGCTGGATTCAATATCGATTGGAATGTACTCTTCTCCCTTGTGAACGGCTGCTCCGCTCTCATATTTCTCAATATTGGACGTCTCCACAATATCTGCAAGATATCCGTTTTCATTTACTTTACAGACTCCGCGTGTTACCCCGCCGTTATCACTCAGTGTATTTTTCAAAACAAAGCTGACCATACAGATCTCATCCTTTGATGTTGTCTCTCTTGTAAGGTACTCGTACGCTTCCACATATGCCTGCTTTCCATAGTAATCATCTGCATTAATGACCAGAAACGGACTGTCTACAACATCCTTACAGCAGAGAATTGCCTGTCCGGTTCCCCATGGCTTTGTGCGACCTGAAAAACGTTCCCGATACGCCTGCGGAATATCATCTACCTCCTGATATGCGTAAGCAACCTCTACAACCTTTTCAATCCGGTTTCCGATCACTTCTTTAAAATCTTTTTCCAGATCCTTTCTGATTACAAATACAACCTTATCAAATCCGGCTTCCATTGCATCATAAATGGAGTAATCCATAATAATCTCTCCGTTTGGTCCCACCGGTTCCAGCTGTTTGATTCCGCCGCCAAATCTGCTTCCAATCCCTGCCGCCATTACGACTAATGTTGCTTTGTTCATGTTTTTCTCCTTTGCTCTGTAACCTTTATTCTCCCAGTCCATCCTCAATGATCCTGATCATCTCTGCAAGAGCTGCTGTCTCATCCGAGCCTTCACAGATCACTTCGATCTCATCTCCGCTTTTGATACATGCCCCAAGTACACTCAGTACACTTTTTGCATTGGCAGTGATCTCCTCATTTCGAGCCTGCTTTCTGACCGTGATCTTACTTGCAAACTGCATTGCTGTTTTACAGAATAATCCTGCTGGACGTAAATGCAGTCCTGTAGGATTCTTGATTTTTGTCTTTCCACTGACCATTTTATGTCTCCTCCCTTATTTTTCCGATTTCTCCTGTGTACTGTCAGATTTCTTATCGGCTTTCTGATCTGTTTCATCTTCCTTTTCTGTCAGCTTTACTTTTATTGTAGGCTGTTTTTCCAATTCTACTCCGTCAGGCACTTCAATCGATACCGGAACCTCATACTCTCCTGTAGATTTACAGTCCTGCAGATCAATCGAAACTGCATTTGTAATATCCAGCTGATCAAGTGTTGTCTGTTCTCCGATAAACTTCAATTCGATCACTTCATCTGATTCAAACGTAAGCTCATATTTGTCTTTCAGATTATTAACCTGAATTCCTTCTACCGGGAATTCTATAATCCTAGAACCCTCCTTCTCAATCATAACAGTGATCAAAATCGTATTGGCATTCTCATCCACCAGTTTGATTCCCTCCGGAAGATTACTGCGTGATATCCACTGTCTTTCTACTTTTTTAGTAACATCACTGACATCAATTTCCGATGTCGGAATTTCTATCTCCGATATCGTATCCAGCATCTCTTTTGTACCGCTGACTTGTATTGTCTGCGGCTCACAGGTCCATCCTGTGCAAATATAATTCTCTTTCAGATTTTCCGGCTGCTGATATGTAATCGGTACGTCTTTTGTATTCAGCATCTGGATCTCTACCTGAATTCCCTTCTCCGTGTTCAGGTTATTGCTCAACTTGCTCTGATCCACAATATTGCCCTGACTGTCATAAAGTACCAGATTTCCCTGAACAGTTCCCGAATCTGCGCGTCCCGTCACATCCACTTTAACCACTGCTTTTTCAATGCTTTCTACAAGCGGTTCTGAGCCTTTGATCGTAATCTTTTCAGGATTTACAGTCATGTTGCCAATGATACATCCATTCTGCGGCGTTCCTGACACACTGACTGTCAGAGGAAATACCTTCTGTTTGACATCATTGATCTCCACTACCAGGTTATTCGGCGAAGCCTCAGCTTTACACTCACTGCTATATCGCTTTACAGAAACTTTGATCGGGATCAGACTGTTGATCTGCATTTCCTGCATGTCAGCAACCGCGCTGAAATCTGAAGATGTCAGTTTCTCCAGTATTTCACGCTTTGCCGTCACTTTTACACTTACATTCTCTGTCCCATCCAAAATCTGATACATTTTTCCTTTACTTTTTACAACCTGCTCATTTTTTACTTCCACCGGAATATTATCAAACGTCTGTGTGTCAACAGGATCATCAATGTTTATCACGATCAGCCACAGAAATACAGCGAAGAACAGGGCAATCACTTTCAAGCTCAGATTTTCCATGTATTTATGCTTTTTCATTCCTGCGCCATCCTTTCCATTTTTTGCTTTCTTCTCTGCTGATCTGTACTGAATCCGATTCAGTCGTTCTGTAAGCCTCTCCTTTGACACTCCTCTCTCTAATTGTCCGCCCATTGCAACAGATACCTGACCTGTCTCTTCCGAAACTGCGATCACCAGCGCATCACAGACCTCACTCATTCCGAGCGCCGCTCTGTGTCTTGTTCCCAGTTCTTTGCTGATCTGCATATTATCTGAAAGAGGAAGGTAACACGTTGCTGAGGTAATCCGATTTCCCCGTATGATCACTGCTCCGTCATGAAGCGGTGTGTTATGCTCAAATATATTGACCAATACCTGTGAAGAGATCTTGCAATCCAGTTCAATTCCCGTCACCTCATACTCTGTCAGATGAATCGCCTGCTCTACAACGATCAACGCTCCTGTGCAGACACTGCCCATCTCAAAGCATGCGCGCACGATCCCGTCTCGGGTTTCATCGGAAAAGCGCTGATTTTCTTTGCTTTTATCAAAAAGAGTAACATTCGTAAGAAAATTCTTTTCGCCCAGCTTTTCAAGAGCTCTTCTAAGTTCCGGCTGGAACACGACAACTGCCGCTATTGCAAGTACGCTGATCGACTCCTTTGCCACAAATAAAATCGTATGCATCTTAAAGATCGCGGCAAGCAAAAAGAATGCCCCCAGCATGATCATCCCTTTTAAGAGCATCCACGCTTTTGTATTCTTGATCCACAGCATGATCTCATACACGATCACTGTAATGATCAATATCTCTATCACATCTGTCAGGTGTACCGTTGGAAAGTATAAACCATTTATGTAATTGTTTAAAAAAATTCTGATCCGGTCTTCCATCCAGTCACCTCCTCATCCTATTCTCCAGAACCAGGCTTCTTGGTCCACAAATCTCCAAGACTTTTCGTAAGACTCAAGTCATCCTCCGGCTCGTTCTGATTCTGTCTCAATTCTTCATTTAAACTCTGCGTCAGCAGAAGTTCATCTACATTTTTCTCCAGATCTGCTTCCTGGATCTGGCTCGTATCAATCGCCACCGTTTCCTGAACCATCGGCTCCGGCTTCAGATTTACTGCTGCTTTTGCTTCCTTTGGCTGTTCTTCATGAGGCTCTGTAATATGCTTCACCTGTTTTTCAGGTAATGTAACCCCTACTTTCGGCACCGCTTTTACATAGTAGTAATACTCATCGTCCTCAAACTGTAATGTCTCTGTTCTTGAATAATCCACAGAAAGGAAGAAAAATTCTGCTATCAGACCTGCTGCTACTGTCACCACAAGATCCAGTAAAATAAAACTTGCCTGGAAGGAAACATCCAATGTCATACAGCCTGACACCTGAAGCACTGCCGCCACGATTGCTCCCGCAACGGAAGCTGTCTTCCACGCATGACTGATGCCTCTTGTTCTCACCCCATATACTACCATCATCGCCAGGAGCAGAACAACTACCATCATCCACATCTCTTTGTTGGCCAGTATCTGTTTTGTAAATACCATGATTCCATCCAGAAGTTCTTTTACCCCTCCACTCTGAAATGCCGATGCCGTCAGCTTTACTGTGTGGAGCATATAATAAACAATCGTCCCCAGCATCATCGAAACTGCAAATGAAGGCGCTCCGAGCAACCCAAATACAACCGGGATCACATATGGGACCTTCAGTAGCAACTGCTACTGCCGCCACTACCACCAGCCATGATTTTTAGGTGTAAATCTTACATAAAAAATATACATCACCAGAAAAATTGCCAGACATAATCCCGCTACCGGCAAAGACAGTGCATACAGATGTACCAGAACAAGCAGGGCTGCTACAAGTGCCAGCATCCCGACCGGAAGAAAGGCCGTAACAGCAGCAAGACCAACTGTACAAACTGTAGAGGATAATGCTTTCATAAATCCTATATTGGAATTGATCAGTCCGAATACACATAATCCCAACACGAACTGCAGTATCTTTACAATATAAAAAGAATATCTGGCATAAATTTTTTCTATCTGATCCTTCCATACAAGTAATGTGCTCATATTATTTTTTCTCCTTCATGTTTATCTTTTCAAGACGGGACAGATCCCGATAATATTTTTTCACATGCTGCTTGGCAAGATTGTGTTTTCTCTTGTAGAACATCCTTGCACCGGTACAATAAAGAATCAAAAGAATCAGATAACCGCCTACTGCCGTTCCCATCAAGAGAAGAAGCTTTAGTATCGTAAGCTTTTCCAGAATCTGCTCCAACGTGCAGAATGCGATCAGTGCCGCTACGATTGCATAACCGATGGTAAACCAGATTGCCGTAGCCCACACATTCATACTCACATAATCCTTTTTATAATAACTGCTGATTTTCAGATCCTCTTCTGCTCCCTGCTTTTCATAAGAAGCCATCTTGATCATCAATCGTATTTTTCTTTTATCCAACATGTTTCCACCTCGATCCATTGCCTTTTAAACATCATTTTTAGTATATCATACTGTCAGAGTCCTTGTCCAATGCTTATGGTCAAAAAATATACTTTTTGTGCTCCTGCATTTTTCAACACCTTTGCCACTCTGTGTATGGTATTTCCGGTTGTATAAATATCATCGATGACCAGCACACATTTTTTCGGAATCCAGGATTTTGTGACACCAAATGCTCCTTTTAGATTTCGAATCCTGTCTCTGCTCCCAAGCACTTTCTGAGGTCGCGTTTTCTGAATTCTTTTTACTGCATCCTTGTTCACGGGAAGATCCAGCCTTTTCCCAAGTTCTTCCGCCAGAATTTGTGCCTGATTGTAACCTCTTATCCTCTGTCTGGATCTGTGAAGCGGAACTGGTATAATTTCTTCTATTTTCCATTGTTTCACAGCATCTCCTAATTCTGCAGCCATTTCCGCAGCAAAAATTTCTCCATAACATCTTCTGTTTTTGTATTTAAATCTGTAAATTCCCTGCGAAACCGGTGCTTTATGCACCCAGATACTCTTCCCGGCTTCAAACGCATACTTCTTTTTTTGGCAATCACGGCAGTACTCCTGCTCTTCCTTTTCTCAATGGCTTTCCGCATTTCATGCATCTTGGCTGATCGGATATACACGATCTTTTCTTTACAGGAAGGACAGATTCCATACTTGTATACATTTTTCGCAAAATGGACAAATCTGAAGGGTACAACAGCTCTAAAACTCTTGTATACGCTCGTCCAAACTTGTGTATCGTTCCTGTTCGTTTTGTTTTTTATCATTTCCTGAAATGTATCTTCACTCCCAACTATCGTTAAACATTTTTTGCCCTTGTCACTGCTGTATACAATAAATTCCGATTATATAACAGCTTTGGTCCCGGAAGCAGCGGAATTACCACCGCCGGATATTCGCTTCCCTGGGATTTGTGAACCGTGATCGCATACGCCAGTTCCAGTTCATCCAACAGCTCAAACGGATATTCTACCTGTCGCTTCTCATCATACTCAACAGTCAGAGTTTCTTTATAGGAGCTGATCTCCCGGATGATTCCCATATCCCCATTGAAAATCCCCATTCCTTTATCTACCGTCACCCCATACTTTGTACAAACTTCCCACTCCAGCTGATAATTATTCTTGATCTGCATCACTTTATCACCGGTACGGAAAATCCTTCCGTTTGCTTCCTTTTCTTCCTTCTTCGGATCCGGAGGATTTAAATATCTCTGCAAAATCACATTCAGACGCTCTACTCCAAGCAGACCTTTTCTTGTCGGTGTCATCACCTGAATATCAAACGGAGATGCATCCACATATTTCGGAAGTTTCTTCTGGATCAGTGTGATCACAACTCCTATGATCACATCCGCCTCCTGTCGCTTCAGGAAAAAGAAATCACGACTTTTGTTATTTATGATCACGCGCTCACCCGCATTAATCTTATGCGCATTCAGTACGATATCACTTTCTCCCGCCTGACGGAAAATCTTTGTCAGTGTAACCACATGAAATTTATTCGATGCAATCGTATCTTTTAATACACTTCCCGGTCCTACCGACGGCAGCTGATTGACATCCCCCACCAAAATCAATCTTGTTCCGGGCACAACTGCTGTAAGGAGTGCATGCATCAAGGTCAGATCTACCATGGACATTTCATCAATGATCAGCACATCTGTTTCCAGTGGATTGTCGCGATTTCTTAAAAATCCATTGACATTTCCTTCTTCTTCTGGATTTCCGCTGACTTCAAGCAGACGATGAATCGTCTGCGCTTCATAACCTGTCGCTTCTGTCATGCGCTTTGCTGCACGCCCTGTCGGCGCTGCCAGAAGAATACTCATCCCCTCGCTCTCAAAAAACTGAATCATGGTGTTGATTGTTGTTGTCTTTCCGGTTCCGGGTCCTCCTGTCAGGATCAAAAGTCCATGCTTGATCGATTCGATCACCGCCTGATGTTGCATTGGATCCAGTGAAATCTGTTCCAGCTCCTCCACTTTTCGCAGTCGTTTTTCCATCATATCTTCCGGCATCGCGCAGTCAATATCCAGATCATTCAGCATACGGGCAACATTCAGTTCCATATAATAAAAGCGGGACGGGTAGATACGGATCTCTCCTTCTATTTCTTTCATAACTGTCTTTCGTTCCATGCAAAGATCCATGATATATTTTTCAATTCCTTCAATCTCAACACCAAGAAGCCTGGAGGTCCTTACCTCTAAAACATTCTTCGGCAAATATACATGTCCTTCTGTCATGGACTGCTGAAGCACATAAAAAATCCCGCTTTGGATCCGGAAATCAGAGTCTGTATGTATTCCAATCTTTGCCGCAATCTCATCCGCAGTTTTAAACCCAACACCTTCGATATCATCCGCAAGTTTTGTTAAGGATTTGGTTTCCAGGATCTCATACACTTTACTGCCATACTTCTGATAGATTTTGCTGCCAGTGCGTTACTGATTCCAAAGTTCTGTAAATAATCATCACTTTGCGCATTCCTTTTTTCTCATCCACCTGCAGCGCGATCTCCCTTGCTTTGCGTTCGCTGATTCCATTCACTTCTGCAAGCCGTTTCCGGCTCTTCTTCTATAATACGAAAGGTGTCTGTTTTAAACTTCCTTACAATTCTTCCTGCCAGAGCTGCACCGACTCCTTTGATCGCACCGGAACCAAGATACCGCTCTATGGAGATCAGATCTTCCGGTTCCTTCATCTCGTAAGAACTGATTTTCAACTGGCTTCCGTAAATATTGTGATTCACATAATCTCCCTTAATTTCCAGGCGCTCTCCTTCGCTGATAAAATTCAGGGTTCCTACACAGGTTACTTCGCCCGCTTCACTTTCCAGCTGAAATACTGTATATCCATTTTCTTCATTGCGAAACACAATATGTTCCACGTATCCTGTTACAATCTCCACTTCTTCCTCCCATTTTATGCAGCCTCAACATTGTATACATGTATTCTTGCATATTTTTTCTGTTTAACAGTCCTACAATAGAAGACAGACTCCCCCGACATACAGAATCTTCATTCTGTTGCCGAAGCAGCCTGTCCCATCCTGATTTCTTCTCAGAAATCCTTCCTGCCACTCATAAATTCCACAAACTGTCCGGTTCCGATCGCTACTACTTTCATCGGATCTTCTGCCGTCATTGTATTGATACCTGTCTTTTCCTCTATCAGCTCTTCCAGACCTCGCAGCATTGCCCCACCGCCAGTCAGAACAATCCCCCGATCCAGAATGTCGGCAGACAGCTCCGGCGGAGTCTGTTCCAATACCGAAACAACCGCTTCCACAATCTTCCCTGATGTCTCGCGAAGTGCTTCTTCTGTCTCCGAGGAAGTCACTGTTACCGTCTTTGGAAGCCCTGTCACCAGATTCCTCCCTCTGACCTCCATACTCTCTTCCTCAATCAGAGGATATGTCGTGCCGACTTTGATCTTAATATCTTCAGCAGTCCGCTCCCCGATCAGAAGGTTATGCTTTTTCCGCATATACCGTACAATTGCTTCATCAAAATCATCCCCGGCAATTTTAATCGAGGTATGCACGACCGCGCCACCCAGCGAAATTACAGCAATATCTGCAGTTCCGCCTCCAATATCCACGATCATATTACCACATGGCTTTCCGATATCTATTCCTGCTCCGATTGCTGCTGCCACCGGCTCTTCAATGAGATGTACTTCTCTTGCTCCTGCCGCAAACGCAGCTTCTTCTACAGCTCTTTTTTCTACTTCTGTCACACCGCTCGGTACACAAATGCTGATTCTTGGCTTCTTAAACATTCTTTTTCCGATTGCTTTTCTTACAAAGTACTGAATCATCTTTTCAGTTACTGTATAATCTGAGATCACACCCTGCCTGAGAGGACGTATTTAGAACGTGCATAATTAACTATAATAATTTCAGAATGAATACATTGCTTCCTGAAATTATCATAAGATTGCTGCCTGCAGGCAGCATTCGTGTTGTTATGCATATGTGTATGTGCCAGAGGAAAG
>ENA-OQBV01001183-OQBV01001183.1-human-gut-metagenome-genome-assembly--contig:-NODE-1183-length-13397-cov-4.149812_pt1 | contig 13397 bp, 12 predicted proteins | sample MGYA00242750_ERZ504559 | MGnify/ENA primary metagenome ERZ504559 (study PRJEB26092, sample SAMD00036230) | human gut metagenome | host: Homo sapiens | study: EMG produced TPA metagenomics assembly of...
CCTTTTGACAGGCCGGAACGGATGCTGGTATCAATGAGCTTTTCTGTTTCTTGCAGAAGAATCTGGTTCTGGTGTTCACGTGTAATGAACTGACGTTCATAATACCTGCCGACATAATCGAAAAACAGTTGCAGATGATGCGACAGGATTGTTTCTGTACGGTTGTCAACGGGGTGGCGCAGTTCGTGATCCATCAGGTTGAACAGGGTACGGATCTGGTCTGACTCCCGCAGGGAAAGATGCAGTGCTTCGTTTGTATGATAATCAAAAAAGCTGGGATGCTGCCGTTTCAGTCCGGACGCAGCACGGCACATCAGCTCAGGATGAATGGCTGCCAGATATCCTGAGCCATACTGACTGAGGCTGGATGCAGGGGAAAAGCTGCCGTTGGGAGGTAGAAAGATAAGAGTAGCCTCGGAGTAGTCGCATGTATGATTGCAAGTGTTGGTGTTCTGGGTAAAAACAGTCAGATAACATCCTAAAGAGATCTGTTCCGTACTGATTTTTGTTTCGTCCAGTCTGGCAAGTCCCATCATCGGATGGAGAGGTTTCCGTCCGAACAGAGCCATGCAGGCATATACAGGGTTTTCATTTGTTGTATTGGCTTTCATGATTGAGACGGATTACAGTCCAGATGTATTTTGGGCGCGATATTCATTCGGAGTACATCTGACTCTTTTTTTGAACAGCCGGCAGAAATGCTGGGGATACTGAAAGCCTAGGGAATAGGCAATCATACTGATGCTTGCCGGAGTGTAAGTAAGCCGTTCTTTGGCCAGTTCGATAACTTTTTCCTGAATATATTCCTGTGGAGTCTTTCCGGTCTCCTTCTTGAGCATATCTCCGAAGTAGTTGGGAGACAGGCAGAGCTCGTTTGCAAAATATTTCACGCTGGGCAGACCGAACTCTTCAGACAGGCATTCGTCGAAGTATCTGTCCAGTAATTTCTCGAAGCGGGTCAGAATATCACTGTTGACTTTGCTGCGTGTGGTGAACTGCCGTTCATAAAAACGCATGCAGTAGTTAAGCAGGAGTTCAATGTAATTGACAAGCAGCGTCTTGCTGTGCCGGTCGATGCCATGTTCCAGTTCTTTGTTGATGATCTGAAGAGTATGGATGAGGATATCCCTTTCTTCTTCTGAGAGATGAAGGGCTTCGTTGGCTTCATAGGAGAAGAATGAATAGTTGCGAATGTTTTTTCCCAGTGAAGTGCCGCGCAACAGATCCGGATGGAAAAGAATTCCCAGCACATTCATTTGTGGCCGGTCGGTGGTAGGAGTCGTTTCTGCAGTCTGTCCCGGTGCGAAGCAGACCACGGTACCTTCCTGATAATCGTATGTCTGACGTCCGTATTTGATGTTGCAGGCTTTCTCCATTTTCAGAAAAAGGGCATAAATTCCATAGTTGAACCGTTTAAGCCCGATCAGTCTGGTAGCCTGGTTCATGTCAATGACGCTTACGAGAGGATGCAAGGTCTCTAATCCAAATTGTTTGTTGTAAACGTCAACGCTGTCTATGTTGATGATTTCATTCATTGTCTTATTGTAAAAAGTGAGGCACTTATATTACTCTTGCAAAGGTACGGGATTCTCAGTGATCTTTATTACCTTTATTACAGATTCTGTGGCACAAATTACGTATCGGAAGTGGGAAAATGGTTTGTTTCTCGTTCCAGGATTCTTTTCGAAGCTCTTCAGATCGTTAAATTATTCTGATTTTTGTTTCAAAATTTCAATAGAATCGCTATCTTTGTCACATAACCTTGATAAAAAACAGACTTATGAACCAGAATAATAATCATTTGGTCATTATGGCAGGCGGTGTGGGAAGCCGCTTCTGGCCAATGAGCACAAGCCAACTTCCGAAACAGTTTATTGATGTACTGGGATGCGGACGTACACTGATCCAGCTGACGATGGATCGCTTTAAGGGAATCTGCCTGCCCGACAATATATGGATTGTCACTTCAGCAGCTTATGCCGATATTGTGAAGGAACAACTTCCCGAGGTAGCAGAGGACCATATCCTGCTGGAACCCTGCCGCCGGAACACAGCTCCCTGTATTGCTTATGTAAGCTGGAAGATTAAGGCGAAGAATCCGAAAGCCAATATCGTTGTAACTCCCAGTGACCATATTGTGATGGATGTGCGTGAGTTTGCCCGTGTTATTACTTCGGCCATGCGTTTTACCGCCGACTCGGATGCAATTGTCACTTTAGGTATGAAGGCAACGCGTCCGGAAACCGGTTATGGCTATATCGAGGCAGACCTGACCATACCTTGTCCTTCGAATAAAGAGATATACCGTGTAGATGCGTTTAAGGAAAAACCTGACCTGGCTACTGCTGAACGCTATTTACGTCGCAATAACTTTTTCTGGAATGCCGGTATCTTCGTATGGAATGTAAATACCATAGTGAATGCCCTGCGTGTATATCAGCCTGCTATGGCCAATATTTTTGAACAGCTCTTACCTTATTATTATACAGATAAGGAGCAGGAGATGATTGACCGTAACTTCCCTCTGTGCGAAAATATATCAGTAGACTATGCCATTATGGAGAAGGCTGATGAGATTTATATTTTCCCTTCATCTTTCGGATGGAGCGATTTGGGAACATGGGGATCGTTGCATGAAAACTCTAAGAAAGATGCGCAGAACAATGTCTGCATCGGTGAAAATATCAAACTGTATGAGACAAGAAACTGCGTCGTACATGCCACACAGGAACGGAAGGTCGTAGTTCAGGGACTGGACGGATATATTGTTGCAGAGAAAAACAATACTCTGCTGATCTGCCGGCTGAGCGAAGAACAGCGTATCAAGGAATTTGCCGGTGACTGATTGACCGGCTTTTGCTGAAGAAAAGAAAAATCTTTTGGATTATTTGTTTTATGGGGAAAGGATTGGCTGCATGCTTTATATTGGCATGCATATGTTTATGGGGGCTATGTAGCTGCTCTGCAGAAAAGAATGGTACGTTCAATGAGTATGCTGATTTTAAGGATAAAGCAGAGTTGAAGGCAGACAGGATAGAAGTGCCGCCGGTCTTGTTGTATCCGCGTTCAGTGTATTTGTTGAATGATAAACTTGTTGTTCTGAATGAAAAAACTGACACTGTATTCTCTGTATATAATTTGCCGGAGTGTAGTTATTGGGGCCAGTTCGGGCAGAAAGGACAGGGACCTGAAGATTTCAATCTGCCTTTAATTTATGCTGTCCGTACGGAGAATGATAGTTTTAGTCTTTTCGACTCTGACTGTCTGAAAACAATTGTCTTTGAAGATAACAGGTTCAGTGTGCTCTCCAGTAAGTTCCCGGTTGAGAATTTTGTAATAAACAATTTGGTATATTTGAAGGACGGGTCTTATGTCTGTAGTGCCGGATTTGAATCAGAGCATGAACTAAGATACATTTTTAAAGACGGCACATACAAGGAATCGGGTGCTTACCCTGAAAAGTCAGAAGGCCGGTTTGAAAATGTGCTGTCACGCAATCAGGCTTATTCAAATATAATTGTGGCTAAACCCGATGGAAGCCGTCTGGCACTGGTATATCAGTTTATTCGCAGAAACAGAATATACGATGACAGTGGTAATTTGTTATCTGACAATGTGATGACTCTTGAACCGGGTTCAAGTGAACCGGCTTTAAATGATGATGAGAGATGTATTCATGCCATTGCAGTTTATGCAACGGACAGATATTTTTATACACTTAATCTGGATATGACTGCTCAGGAACTTGGAACAGCGAATAAATTTCCCAATATTCAGGTTTTTGATTGGAATGGAACACCGGTAAAACAATTGTATTTGGATTGTTACATCAGTTCGTTTGTCGTAGATGAAACCAATCAGATCATATATGGAGTTTTTGCAGAGGACGACAGTCATATCTATAAATTTCGTTTGCCATGAAATACTTTTTGAGGATCATACTGTTATGTTGCCTGTTTATTCATCCGGCAGATATTTTTGCTGATCAATGGTTGAAAGGTGACACATATACAATGAAGATATTTGACGGGTGGGTTCCTAGTACAACCGAAAAAATAGAAGGAAAGATTGGCCGTAGAAAAATCGGCCGTTATAATGTTACATACACCAGCCGTATAAATATAAAGGAGTCCTGTTCTGTTGAAGTCCTGGAATATTTGAACTGTAAAAACGGAATAAGTGTACTTCAAAGAGATAGCTTAATATATAAGGAGAGTAAAAAGTATCGTACTATAGTGTGGAAAAAAGATAATTTCTCATTGCGTAATGTAGAACTGCACAGCATTCCGGAACGGCATCCCGAAACAGGGGAACTGGAATCTCTGAAACAAAAGAAATGGTATATTCAGGGGAAAAAGAGTTTGTATGTAGTGATATTTTCCGCAAACGATGACAAATCTTATGGCAAATGGGTATCCAAGGTTGAATCTCTGACGAAAACACTTTCGGCTCATTCCTGACAATAGCATGATTGACCGGCAAGCAAACTTGGGATATACGGATAAGTATTGATGCGGGTTGGTCTGTCTTTCATAAAAAAGTCCATTTATATACTTTTTTCATACATACTTCTGTTTATATAAATGCACTACTTTTGCAACGACATAACAGCGTCGTTTGACAGTGTTTTTATCTTAAATGAAGTAAGGAATGTGTAATAAATTAAGTATTTCTTTTTATTGTCAGTACTGCTCGTTTCCTGTAAGAATGAGTATAAACCCGATATCAGTACTGTGAGAACTTCAAAAGGGACTGAGGTTTTTCAGCCGGATTCTGCTTCTATTGCCAGTCATTATAAAATACCGGACTGGTTTTCGGATAGTAAGTTCGGTATTTTTATCCATTGGGGACCTGCATCAGTGCCTGCCTATGACGGATGGTATGCCCGTAATATGTATGATGTCAATAGCCATGTATATAAACATCATGTTGAGACGTATGGCCCGGTTACGGAATTTGGCTTCAAAGATTTTATCCCGATGTTTAAGGCTGAAAAATTTGATCCGCAAGCATGGGCGCGTTTATTTAAGGAAGCGGGAGCGCGTTATGTGGTTCCTGTTGCAGAGCATCATGATGGATTTGCGCTTTATAACAGCACGTTTAATCCCTGGAATTCAGTTAAGATGGGCCCTAAAAGAGATATTGTGAAGGAACTGCGTGCTGCCATCCTGGCTGAAGGATTGCATTTCGGACTTTCATCTCATCGGGCAGAGAATTGTTGGTTCTTTAGTGAAGGAATGAAGATTCCTTCAGATGTTCAGGATACTACTATCACTTTATATGGAGAGCGGATTCAGGAACCGGATGGACCGACCCTTTCCCGGGAGGTTGTTCATCAAGATGGTTCTAACGAACATTCTCGCCGTGACTGGCTTACTCATATGTATGAAATCATAGATCAGTATCAGCCGGAATTGCTTTATTTTGATTGGACTGTTGGTAAAGAGCCATTTCAGGAAACCTTCTATAAATTTATGGCTTATTATTACAACAATGCCATTGACTGGAATAAAGGTGTAGTTGTAAATACGAAATTTGGTTATGGCGACAATATACAGGTCTTTGATATCGAGAGAGGAAAGAGTGACCAGATAAGACCGTATCCCTGGCAGACAGATACTTCCATTGGAAAGGTTTTCTGGTTCCATCATAAGGATGAAAGTGATTTGAAGTCAGTCAACCATTTGATAGATGATCTGGTTGATATTGTCAGCAAGAATGGAAATCTGTTGCTGAATGTAGGTCCTCGTGCAGATGGAACAATTCCGGAAAGTCAGCAGAAAGTGTTGCGTGAAATCGGTCACTGGTTGCAGGTCAATGGTGAAGCGATTTATGAAACGCGTCCCTGGATAAAATCGGGAGAGGGGCCGAATAAAGGTACGGCAGGCTATATGACCGACAGCGAGCAGTCTGTCTATACATCAAAGGACATTCGGTTTACAACACGGAAAGATACCTTGTATGCAACCGTTCTGTCATGGACAGACGGCTTTGTAACGATAGAGTCTTTAAGTGACGACGTAAAACCTGTTCACTCTGTTTCTATGCTGGGTTGTGATGAGCAACTTGACTGGATTCAAAATAAAAGTGGACTGACGGTGAAGTTTCCTGAAGAAAAACCAACGGATTATGCTCATGTATTAAAAATTCAGTGAGAGTAAATTGAAAAATAGGGTTGTTTTAAAATGAATCTCCTGCTTTTAGCCATGTAATCAAGAAAGACAATTGGCGAGGCAGGAGTATTTTTATAAAGGTAGGTCTGTCCAGTTTTTCTGTTGGGAGACTGTCTTGTTGGGGATTTTGTTTATCCCTTGAGTGCTGCCAGTGCAGCCTCGTAGTTGGGCTCTTGTGTTATTTCAGGTACCAGTTCCGTATAGATGACTTTTCCTTCCGGATTGATAATGACGATGGCACGGGCCAGCAGACCGCATAAGGGGCCGTCAGTCATCAGTACGCCATATTCTTCACCAAAACGGGAACTGTGGCGGAAGTCTGACAGAGCCGTTACGTTGCTGATCCCTTCTGTGGTGCAGAACCGTCCCTGTGCGAAGGGAAGGTCTTTTGATATGGCCAGAACAAGTGTGTCAGGCATTTGAGAAGCCATCTGGTTGAATTTCCGTACGGAAGTGGCACACACTCCGGTGTCCAGACTCGGGAAGATATTCAGCAAGACAAACTTTCCTCTGGCATCATCCAGTGAAAAATTGCTCAAATCGTTTTTAACCAATGTAAATGCGGGAGCCTGTACTCCGGTCTTTATGAATTCTCCTGCAAGTGATACAGGATTTCCTTTGAATGCTGTTTTTGTCATAGTTGTATAATGTTTAAATCTATGTATATGTAACAAGTGAAGACTGAAAATGTCATCTTCTTGTTTTTTTGAAGGTTATATAATGTGAAACTGATTTTTTTTGATTTACTTTGCGCCCGTAAGAAAAATGACAGATAGATTATTACAACCTATGGAACGTAAATTGAAAGATTATGCTGTCCTCGCCCTGAAGGGAATGGGTATGGGAGCTGCCGATGTCGTTCCCGGAGTATCGGGGGGAACCATTGCGTTTATTGTCGGCATTTACGATGAACTGATTGATTCAATAAAAAGTATTAACGGGAAAAGCCTGAAACTTTTGTTTACCGGCAAATGGGTCGCTTTCTGGAAAGCAATCAATGCCAGCTTCCTTTTCTCCATTCTTCTGGGAATAGGTATCAGTGTCTTTTCGCTGGCCAAGCTGATCACCTGGCTGCTGACGGATCATCCCATCCTGGTGTGGTCTTTCTTTTTCGGTCTGGTTCTGGCTTCCACCTGGTTTGTATCGAAAGACATCAAGGAATGGAACTGGAAGACGATTCTCGGTTTTGTTCTGGGAGCAGCCCTGGCTTATTATATCACAGTTGCTACGCCGGCAGAAACACCTTCCAACCTGCTGTTTATATTTTTGTGTGGAGCCATTGCCATTTGTGCCATGATTCTTCCGGGAATATCGGGTAGTTTTATTCTGGTATTGCTGGGTAAGTATTTTTTTATTATGGATGCAGTCAAGACATTGGATCTGGTAATTATTGTCGTATTTGCTTGCGGAGCCTGTCTTGGAATCACGATGTTTTCACGGGTTCTTTCGTATGCCCTGAAGCATTTCCGCAACATCACTCTGGCTGTGCTGAGCGGTTTCATGCTGGGATCGTTGAATAAGGTATGGCCCTGGAAAGAAACGCTGGAAACCTATGTGGACAGTCATGGAGTGGTAAAACCGCTTGTAGAGGCGAATGTCATGCCGGGTGAATATGTGTGGGAAGCCATTGTGCTGATGTTGGTCGGATTCTTCCTGGTATATTTCCTGGAGAAACTTTCTTCTGCAAAGACAGCAAAAGCCTGATCATTTATTCTATAAAATAAGAAACCGCCGCAGAGTAACGGATGTCCGTGATGAGGACAAAGTTCGTTTGCTCTGCGGCGGTTTTTGTCTGGGCTTTATTTATCCAGCTGACGAATCAGATCAGGGTTGCTGCTGATGTTATTGAAGATGTTCATGGCAACTTCCTTGAACATTTCATTCTGTTCACCCATGTTCATGATACCGGCAACTAATTCTCTGGGGGCCTCCAGATATCCTTTGGCGATGTCCTCTGTCATCTTTTGGAGATCGTCCTGAAGGTAATGCAGGAAAGCCAGATAGCCATAGTATTCTTTGATCTTTTCCGGGTATTCTTTTTCCAGACGGGCGTAGTTTTCTGGCCGCTTCGTCAATGTATTCATACCGCAGCAGGGTAGAAGCAATGAGTCCCAGCATTTCGTCCTTGTTCGGGTCAAGAGCTTCAGCGTGTGCGAATTCGGTCTGAGCACTTTTCAGATCATTCTGTACAAGGTAATATTCACCGTATGTCAGGTAAAGCCGGGGGAATTGCGGATCGCAGATTCTTCCTGCTTCCAGGTCCTTGAGACAAGCTTCTGTGTCACAAATGGCCAGCGAGCAAAGCGCACGTTGCTCGTAATAATAGGCTTTTTCATATTCCGGAATATCGGGATGCTCCAGCAGGGCTGTCAGATAATCTGCAGCTGCAGGGAAAAGCATAAGTCCCATATAGCATTGTGCGATGACAATCCATAATCTGGGCTTGTTGTTATAAAGCTTGTCGGCTTTCAGAAAGTATTTCAGGGCTTTTTCTATGTCTCCTGACTGCATGTAGCAGAAACCTTTCAGCTCCAGTGCTTCCGGAATGTTTTCGTTGATGGCCAGGGCGAAGTCGACTGCTTCAAAAGCCTTTTCGATGTCTTCCAGTTGCAGGTAACACTTGGTCAGTTCAACCCAGCAGTATGTTTCGTAGGGATATTCGTCCAGAATCTTCTTGTTCCATTCGATTGTTTTTTCTAACTCACCTGTAGCCTGACAGTAGTCAGCCATGCTTGTCAGTACTTCGATACTTTTCGAATCTTTCTGATACGCTTTTTGCAGGAATGGTTTTGCCTGGGCATAAAGGTGTGCGTCCATATAGACATCGGAAATGTCAAGTAAGGCTTCGACGCTCTCATCTTCTTCTTTCATCAGCTTTTCGATGAACAGCTGAGCTTTGTCGGTTTGTCCTTGCTCCAGCAGAATGCTGATTCTTAAGAGACGTACTTCGTAGTCTGTCTGATCTGGCAGACTGTCGAGCAGGCGGATTGCTTCATCCGTTTTGCCCTGGGCCAGAAGTGTGTTACATTCATAGATGCAGATATCCAGATCATCCGGATGCAGTTGCTTGGCATACGCTATTGCCTGTTCTGCTTTTTTAGGTTTTCCCTGGCTGGCGTAATACTCGGCCAGGCAGGTCAGGTCGTTGCTGTCGAAATAGACAGATTTGCCTTGTTCAATCATTTCCTCAAATTGTTTCAGCAGTTCCTGAAATTTTGGTGTCAGAAATGAAGAATAAAAGTTATTCATGGAATTAAATGGAAAATATGTTCAAGGACTGGCGGGGAATACTTGTGAGTGATTCGGCCAGTCCTTGAACGTGTATAATAGAATTAATTATTTATTAATCTTGCTCCAGGTGTCTTTCAGCGATACGGTACGGTTGAATATCAGGTGTTCAGCGGTAGAATCTTTGTCGACATTGAAATAGCCGATACGCTGGAACTGCAGATAATCCAGAGGCTTGGCATCAGCCAGGAATTTTTCAACGTAACATTCATTGAGAACTTTCAGTGAATCGGGGTTGATCATTTCCTTCATGGCTTCCAGCGGTGAGCAGTTCTTGGCTTCGCGGATGGCAGCCATTTCGTCACGCGGATTTTCAACTTTCCAGAGACGGTCGTACAGGCGTACTTCCGCTTTCAGGCAATGGTTGCAGCTTACCCAGTGGAGTGTACCTTTTACCTTGCGGTTAGCTTCCGGCATACCGCTCTTGGTGTTCGGATCATATTCAGCATACACTTCGATGATGTTTCCGTTTTCGTCTTTCTTGCATCCGGTACATTTCACGATGTAAGCGTTTTTCAGGCGGACTTCCTGTCCCGGGGTCATGCGGAAGTATTTCTTGGGTGCATCTTCCATGAAATCTTCGCGTTCCATCCAGAGTTCGCGGCTGAATTCGATGGTATGGCTGCCTGCATTCGGATCTTCCGGATTGTTGATGGCTTCCATTTCTTCCACTTTTCCTTCCGGATAGTTGGTCAGGATCAGTTTTACCGGATTCAGGACGGCTGATACACGGGTTGCACGTGCGTTCAGGTCTTCGCGGACAGCGCTTTCCAGCAGGGCAAAATCATTCAGTGCATCATAGGTTGTGTAACCGATTTTGTCGATGAACTTACGGATAGACTCGGGTGAGTAACCGCGGCGACGGAATGCACAGATGGTCGGCATTCGGGGGTCATCCCATCCGTCTACCAGTCCTTCTTTCACGAGAGTCAGCAGGTTACGCTTGCTCATCAGTGTATAGCTGAGGTTCAGCTTGTTGAATTCATACTGGTGAGGACGGTTGTCATCCAGGTCCTTTCCTTCTTTTACCCAGTCAACGAAAAGGTCATACAAGGGGCGGTGAACGACAAATTCAAGTGTACACAATGAGTGAGTAACTCCCTCGAAGTAATCACTCTGGCCATGAGCAAAGTCGTACATCGGGTAAGCCTTCCAGTGATCACCTGTACGGTGATGAGGTGTTTTTACGACACGATAAATGATCGGGTCGCGGAAGTGCATGTTAGGATTGGCCATATCAATCTTGGCACGAAGCACCATTTTTCCTTCTTCGATTTCGCCGCTGTTCATTTTCAGGAACAGATCCATGCTTTCTTCAACAGGACGGTTCCGGTAAGGGCTTTCCACACCCGGTTGGGTAGGAGTACCCTTCTGTGCTGCGATTTCTTCTGAAGTTTGTTCGTCAACGTATGCTTTTCCTTCCTTGATCAGACGGATGGCAAAATCCCACAGCTGCTGGAAGTAATCGGATGCGTAATATTCATTTCCCCACTGGAAGCCCAGCCATTTAATGTCTTCCTTGATGGCTTCTACATATTCTACATCTTCCTTGGTCGGGTTGGTATCATCGAAACGAAGGTTGCATACGCCTCCATAGCGCTGGGCTATTCCGAAATCCAGACAAATAGCCTTGGCATGTCCGATGTGCAGGTATCCATTCGGTTCAGGCGGGAAGCGAGTTTGTATTCTTCCTCCGTTCTTGCCTTCTTTTAAGTCTTTCTCTACAATCTGTTCTATGAAGTTCAGGCTTTTCTTTTCTGAACTTTCCGGTATGTTCATTTCAGTCATAGTGGTTTGTTTTACACTTTTCTTTGCAAAAGTAATCATTCTCGGATAAAATACCACATTATTATATAGGAATATCAACGGCTGGTATGAATTTAAAAGGGAAAAAGCAGAGGATTATTCCGTTTTTGAGAAAAATATTATAACTTTGCAAACATTATAAGGTGAGCCGTTAATAAAGGCTAATGATAAAATATGAAAGAAAAACGCAAAATGTGTTTTATGACATGTTTTTTTATTTGGCCAGTTGAAAAAAAGGCTGCACCTTTGTGACGTTATCCTGAAAACAATCTTTTTACCTTAGAAAAAAAACTAATACCTATTGAAAACTTTTAAAAAAGGTTCGTTGTGAAACGAGCCTTTTTTTATGCTTGTATGGTTGGAATGAGCCTTGTATCAATACCGCAGACTGCTATAATTTTGGAGATTATAATCAGGATGTTAAGAAGAAACAGGTCATGCCACGGGCTGTTTCCCGACTGATGGGTTTTGTTCCATGACTTATTCCTTTAGATGAAAGAGTATGACGGTTGGATTACTGTCGCTGTCATTTTTAAGATTTGTATATACATTGTATTTATCACCTAATATTTCTTCTGTTATGCAGGTTAAGTTCCTCCAGCCTCTGGTAAATGGCTGGTCGTAATATATAAATGTATTGTCTGTATATGTACAAGTATGAAATATTGTATTTTCCTTAGTCCTTTTGAAAACCCAGTTCTTATGGTTCGTTTTATCATGGAATACATGTAGGAAACTGTTGTTGTATTCCATCAGTGCTATTTTAAAACGGTTGGATTCGCATGATGTATAGATAAATTGCTTTAGAGGTTTCCCTTTTCCTACATAATCTGTCAGGACGGATTTGTCGTTGGGGTTGTATGTAATTCGACTTGTCAGTTTCTCTATATTCTGTTCGCTGTTGTTATTGTCTTTAAAATCCCAGCTCCATGAGGGTATTAAACCTTCCTGGGTTATTTTATAAATCTGATTATCAAATAGAGAAACATTCATGATGGAATCATTATATATGGATGTTCTTTTGATCGGGAAGAAAGCATTCATTCTTTCATATAAATGAAAACACTGATATGTGCCGTCAGACAGGGAATAATATAAGATATCTCCTGATACTGAAATGATTATAATGGAATTTCCTCTGACGTAAATTTCGTTGTATGATTCCAGCACATGGGGTAATTTGATTTTTTGTTTAAAAACTCCCTTGTTGCTGTATTGATATATATTGCCCCAGGGCTCCAGTAAAAATATTTCACCTGTCTCAGAAACAGAGAAATGTTCTATATGTTGATATTCTTCAGGTCCATTCCCTTTGTCTGAAATCTTGAAAAGATAGCTTCCGTTTGTTCTGAAACAGAAGAAAGCAGATTGCTGCATGTCATAGATATAAAGGGTATCCTTTTTCTTTTCTATTTGATTGATCGTAGCAATCAAGCATGAATCAGATGTATGTAAGGGTACAACAGTGATGGAATCTGTCAAGTCGAATACGGATGTCTCTGTTCTTTCTTCCAGATCAATTGTTATTCTTTTTTCGTTTCCTTGAATGTTCTTCTCACAGCATTGGACGGATAGGAAAGCCAGTATTATTATTGTCAGATATTTTATGGTGTTCATAGATTTAAATTTAGTATAACCTTAATACCGTGAAGATATAAATAAAATCGGGATAAATCACACCTTCGGGTGGAATTTCCCCCGTTTGAAAAAAACTTGTTTCGTAAGTGCTGTCGGGGCAGAAAAATCCGTATATTTGAAACTTGTTTATCGAAAAAACAGTTGAAGATTCAAAATACAGACGAGCAATATGGCACAACCCTTGGCTGAACGTATGCGTCCGAAGACGCTGGACGATTATATTGGACAGAAGCATTTGGTAGGTGAGGGAGCGGTACTGCGCAAGATGATTGATGCAGGCCGAATCTCCTCTTTTATCCTTTGGGGACCTCCGGGAGTGGGGAAGACCACGCTGGCTCAAATTATAGCCAACCGGCTGGAAACTTGATTTTTGACCACTTTATTTTATCTACAATCATTTTTTCTGTAGAATTCTACATATTTTAGGATTTATGAAAACTTAGAATGGATTTGAAAAGATCACCATCTGTTTCAATCATAAATGTGCCATTT
>ENA-OQBV01001184-OQBV01001184.1-human-gut-metagenome-genome-assembly--contig:-NODE-1184-length-13394-cov-6.111932_pt1 | contig 13394 bp, 9 predicted proteins | sample MGYA00242750_ERZ504559 | MGnify/ENA primary metagenome ERZ504559 (study PRJEB26092, sample SAMD00036230) | human gut metagenome | host: Homo sapiens | study: EMG produced TPA metagenomics assembly of...
ACCTGCGCCAGCTGCCGGGCGTTAAGAAGGTCTTCGTCCGCAGCGGCATCCGCTTTGACTACACCATGGCCGACGCCTCGGACGAGTTTTTGCGCGAGCTGTTGGAGCACCATGTCTCGGGCCAGCTACGCGTGGCACCCGAGCACGTGAGCGATGCGGTGCTCTCCGTAATGGGCAAACCGAGCCGCGCCGTCTACGATGCGTTCTGTCGTAAATTTGAACGCTTGAACCGCGAATACGGACTCAAGCAGTACGTAGTACCGTATCTGATCTCGAGCCATCCCGGCTCGACGATGAAGGAGGCCGTGGACCTTGCCGAGGCCGTACGCGACATGGGCTACATGCCCGAGCAGGTGCAGGACTTCTACCCCACCCCGTCCACCATGTCGACCTGCATGTACTACACCGGCGTGGACCCACGCACCATGCAGCCGATCTACGTGGCGCGCGACCCGCACGAAAAGGCCATGCAGCGCGCGCTCATCCAATACCGCAAGCCCGAGAACTACAAGCTCGTGCGCGAGGCGCTGGAAAAGGCCGGCCGCCGTGATCTGATCGGCTACACAAAGCATTGCCTGATTCGCCCCGTGCCCCCGCGCCCGGGCGAGACGTCTGCTGGCGGGGGGCATGGCACCGGCAAGAAGGGCGGCAAGGCCCACGGTGGCGCCGCCGGCAAGGGGCCCAAGGGCAGCAAGAGGCACAGCGGCATGTCGCGCGCACAGAACACTGCCGGTCGCAATCGCGCGGCCCAGGGGCGTCAGGGCGCCAACGGAGGCGGGCGTCGCAACTAGGGCAGCGGTGCGCTCGCTGCGTCCATCCCACACGCGTGGCGCAGCGAGCGCATTGCCTCTATCAGCATAAAGCCGGCGATGGCAACCGTGACCACCACGTCGAGCGGTGTGTTCACAAACCAGAGCAACGTCATGAGGTACGACCCGGCGTTAAAGGCAAAATGCAGCAGAATCGTGTAGCGAAGCTTTCCGGTCGTAACGAGCACCCAGCCAAAGATGAGGCCGGCGGCGCCCGCGTAGCAACCCTGCACCCAATTCATGTGCATAAAACCGAAGATCGCCGCCTGCAGCACAATCGCCGCGGCGATGCCCCAGGTACTCGGGGCCGCCCAGGGCACTATGGCGCTGTCTTGCGCGTTCGCGCGACGCCGGCGCTTCCAAAGTGGGCGGCACTGCGGATTAAACGCTCGGAGCGAAAACTCAAAAATAATGCCGCGTACCAGCAGCTCTTCGCAAAATGGGGCGCCGAGCACCGTAGTCAGGACGGCGAGATAGCTGGTGTCGCCCATGCCTGTTTCCTCGACAAGCTCGCTGTAGTCGGCCGCAGCATCGGGCAACAGCGACAGCACGGCATCGGTCACGTAGCCAACGACCACCTGCAGGGCCAGGCCAATCACGATAACGCAGGCGATGCGCTTCCACGCCCCACGCGCTCCCCCGCCGAGCGGATGCTCGCTTTGCCGGCGTGCCATAAATGAACGCGGCCAAAGATAACGCCACCACAGCAGCGCCATCAAAAACGATGCCGTCTGCGCGACGGCCTGAAGCAATTGAATGTCGAGGTCATCGATCGAAAAACCCATGAACACCGATGCGACGCCAAGGGCGGAGAACAAAACGACGCTCAGGGCAATATCGGCAGCGACGACGCCAAAACAGGCAAGCGCCCAAATCATCGCATTGAGCATGCCAACCTCCTCAAAACCGTTCCCTAGTTCTACCACAACTCGGCAGAGAGCTGATCCCATGGGGACGGAGGAAAACGGATCACTTATTGATGAGAATCGGGCGCAGTGCCAAAAGCCCCGTTGGGCGAGATGTCGAACGGGAAGGTGCCGCAGCGATTGAACGCAGCGATAAACATGCGGATGGCGTTGGACGGCGTGGTACCCACGAGCTGGGTTGCCGCCGCGAAGGCTGCCTTCTCCTCGGGCAAGACCTTCGCGACAACCGGGGTCATGTGTTCTGCCATGGCGCTTCCTTTTTGAAACGACGGTGGTGCGGATAGATGCGGGCCGCGCGGCTGGGCGACGGGCTGTGAAGGCAACCCGATTGGCCCGCATCTGGAGTTTGTTTCTACGGCGTTGGTATTACTTGGTATTCCTAGGTATTACCCCGCAGATAGAATACCACATCTGCTCCACTCCAAAGGTAGATTTCTACCAAGTTGGTGCATATGAACCTGTCGCCCTTCTCACCAAACGGCAATGCCCCGTCCACGCAAATACATGAACGGGGCATTGTTCAAATTGTGCCGTCAGTGACTCTTTTGCGCCAGCGGCCTTCTAGCTCTAGCTAAGCTCGGGCCAGTAACCCTTGTTGGCCTCGATCATGTCGTCGAGAACCTCCTTGGCGACCTTCATCGAAGGCACGGTCTTGTTGAGCGTAAAGGCCTTGAGCGCCTTCTCGTACGAACCCTCGATCGTGGCCTCGACCACGAGCTTCTCGGAGTTCAGCTGCTGCATCATGAGGCCCTGCTGGAACAGCGGGATGTTGTCGCGGCTGATGACCTCGGGGCCGTTCTTGCCAATGTAGGCAGGCAGCTCGACCATAGCGTCGTAGGGCATGTTGGGGATAGCGCCCTTGTTCTCGCAAATGACCAGGAAGCGCTGCTTGGTATCGTTCTTCAAAGCGATAGCCAGATCGGCAATCCAGTCGCCGTGGCTGCCCGCATAGAACGTGCTCTCGTCGATCTCGCCCGTCTTCTCGTAATGGTCGATGCCGTCGAAGAGGTTCTTCTCGCGCGTCTCCTCAACCTCGTTAGCACGGGTGCGCTCGGGGTTGGAATGCTCGACGAACTCCTTCTGCTGCAGGTAGTAGTTCAGATACGTGTTGGGCAGGTACTCCGGGAAGCACTCCATGATCTCGTACTCGCCCTTCCAGACGTAGTACCAGCTGCCCTTGGTGTGACGGTTCTGCTCGGGATGCTCGTCGGTGGCCTCCTCGGGCTTCTTTGCCATGAGCGAGCCCATGCCCTTGAGGTAGGAGTCGGGCAGCAGGATCTGGTGCTCCTTGATGTACTCGCGCAGCTGCGGGAGCACCTCCTCGCCCTTGTGGCGGATCGAGGTGAACCAACCAAAGTGGTTGAGGCCAAAGTAATCGTACTCGACATCCTTCTTGTCGATATCGAGCGCGGCGCAAACCACGTCGATGATCGCGATCGGCATGTCGCAGATGTTGATGATGCGAGCGTTGGGACGCAGCACACGGCAGCCCTCGGAGACGATGGCAGCAGGGTTGGAGTAGTTGAGAATCCAGTAATCCTTCTTGGCGTACTTCTCAACGTCATCGATCAGCTCGACCATGGGGAAGATGGTGCGCATGCCGTAGGCAAGGCCGCCGCAACCGCAAGTCTCCTGGCCCACGCAGCCGTGACGCAGCGGAATCTTCTCGTCCTGCTCGCGCATGGCGTAGCCGCCCACGCGCATCTGGGCAAACACGAAGCTCGCGTCGGTAAAAGCCGTCTTTTTGTCGGTGGTCACCGTGAGCTTGATGTCCAGGCCGAGGTCCTCGTGCAAAATCCAGTCCACGAGCACGCCGACCTTGCGCTGGCGCTCCTCGTTGATGTCGTACAGACGAATCTCGTCAACGTCGAGCTCGTCCTTGCGCAGGGCGATGGACTTGACGATGCCGGGGGTAAAGGTGGATCCGCCACCACACAGAGTAATGATCATTGTTTACTGCTCCTTCTCAATTGCGTTTTCGACCTTGTCGCGCATCTCGGCGACCTTCATGCCAAAGATGATCTGGATATTATTGCCGTTGCGGTTGATGCCGCTGTTGGGCACGTGGTTGATGAGGTCCTCATTGATGAGGTCCGGGTTCTTAACGTTCACGCGGAGACGCGTAAAGCAGTTCTCGAGCTCCTCGATGTTGTCCTTGCCGCCAAGACCTGCGACCAGGTCGGCAATACCTGCATCGACGCCCTCTGCGGGAGCCGCGGCAACGGCGCCCTGCTTCACTGCGACAGACGCGGCGGCCTCGCCCTCGGCAACGGACTCGGCGAGCTCGGACTCCTCCTCGCGGCCAGGCGTGTGGAGGTTGAGCTTCTTGATAAGGAAGGTGAAGAGGAAGAAGTACAGCGCGGCGTTGACGACTCCAAGCACCAGCATAACCGGCCAGTTGGTCTTATCGACGCCCAGGACCAGGTTGGAGACCACGATGTTGATGATGCCGCCTGCAGTCGAAGCGGGCACGGAGAGGACCTTGAGCAGGACCAGGAAGATGCCGGAAAGAACCGAGTGAACGACAAAGAGCACGGGAGCGGCAAAGACAAAGAGGAAGTCCATGGGCTCGGTCACGCAGGAGAGCACGGCGGTGATGATCAGCGGGATGATAACGGCCTTGGTCTTATCCTTGTTCCCCTTGTAGGCGGTGACGATAAAGGCGAGGCCGATGCCGATGTAGGGCCACAGATTGTTGAAGGTGTAGCTGTTGAAGTAGGTGCTATCGGAGAAGGGCTGACCCGTCATTGCCATCTCGGCAACACGGATGGGATAGGCGCCGGCGATAACCTGACCACCCAGCGTAAGGGTGCCACCCACATCGGAGAACTGGAACGGGGTGTAGATGAGGTGGTGCAGACCGGTGGGAACGAGCAGCTTGTTGAGCATGCCGTAGATAAACAGACCGATGTTGCCCGACTCCTTAATGATGCCGGCAACGGAGGAGATGGCACCCTGAACCGGAGGCCAAACGATGCAGAAGCCAGCGCCCATGATCCAGGAGATGATGATCATGATCAGGAACGGAAAGCGAACGCCCGAGAACATCGAAAGGGCAATGGGGAACTGCTTGTTCGAGTACTTGTTGAACACGGCGCCGGTGATGCAACCGAGAATGATGCCGCCGAACACGCCGGTATCGAGCACCTGGATGCCCATAACGGTGGCCTGGCCGGTTCCGGTAAGGCCGAGCATGCCGCTCGCATCGGCAAGAGAGCCGGTGGCGTTGAGCACGATGTTGTTAGCCTGCAGGAACAGGAAGAACGACATCAGGGCGATCAGCGAAGCATGGCCCTTGTTCTTCTTTGCCATGGCGCCGGCGATGCCCACGCAGAACAGAATCGAGAGGTTGTTGATGATAAACATCAGCGACTGGTAGACAACGGCGCCCACAAGCTGGAACGGACCGGAGCCCAGTACGGGGACCAAAGCGCAAATGGTCTTGTTGGTCAGAATGATGCCCACAATGAGCAGGATGCCGGCAACCGAGAGATACATCATCGGCTGGACGATCGACTTCGCGAACACCTCCAACGGCGCTTTGAAATTGAACTTCTTTTTTGCGGTCATAGCGGTACTCCCCTTCCTTTTCCGCAAATTAAGACAGATGTGCCCTGGACAAGACCGTGAGCCTTGCCTTATATCAATCGATGTGTGGGCACGTTATGCCTAGAGACCAGGTTCTCCAAGCAGGTTAACAATGTGATATGCGAGATAGCTCTTCTCGGCATCGGTAACGACAACGTTATAGGTAGACGACAAGTGGGCGGCTATGGCGTCCGCGCACGAGAATGCGCACGGATACGCCGTTTCATCGATTCGGAACAGCGCGTCGCCATTGATTTGCCCGGCCGTGGGGTCAAGCGCCCGCTGTGCGAAAAACTGCAGGTGGCGGACGAAACGCTCATAGGGCAACGAGGTGTCATCGAGGGTCGTAGCATAGCGCTCGGAAACAATCGCGAGCACGTCGCGAACAAGCTGGACCGAGACGATTAGACGGTCGGAGCGTTGCGGCATGGTGGCGTTGACGATATGCAGCGTAATGAAGCCCTGCTCTTCTTCGCTCATCTGGATGCCCATATACTCCTTGACAATCTGCAGCGCACGGCCCGCAAGTGCATACTCCTTGCGATAGAACTGCTGGATCTCGAGCAGCAACGGATTCTCACAGGAGACGCCCTTGCGCTCGCGCTCCAAAGCAAGGCTGATATGGTCTGCGAGAGCAATGAGAATCTTGTCGTTGATATCAACATTGAGCTCTCGACGGAGCATCTGAACAATATCCTCGGCAATCATGAGGTTGACGGTGGGGATGGACTCCAAAAGATGTGCCAAGCGGTCAATCGTACGCGAGTCCTGAGAAGTTCCCTTCTGCAACGCGTAGGTCTTTTCAATCGACGCCTCGTCGATGGCATCGCCGGCATGACGGCCAAAGCAGAGGCCTCGCCCGATGACGATGAGCTCGGAGCCATCGTCCGAAGTGACCATTGCGACGTTGTTGTTAAAAACTCGCTTGATAACCACGGTACCCACCACAAGAATTTACTCGGAAAGCCAGATGACAGGCTCTTTAACAGCAACAGGGCCGGAAGCATGCTCACGAAGAGTCGAGTTCTCCGAGCGCTCGCACACGATAACGAAGACCGTGGGATCGAAGCCGGCGGCGCGAACCGCGTCGAAATCGACCTCGACGAGGGGCTGGCCCGCGTCGACATGGTCACCCTGGGCAAAAAGCGCATGGAAGCCCTTGCCCTCAAGCTTAACAGTGTCGATTCCGATATGCAGCATCACCTGAGCAGAGCTGTCGTCGGACATGATGCCCAGCGCGTGCTCAGTCGGAAACAGCGCCGCGACGGTGCCGGAAACAGGAGCGCACACCGTTCCCTCTTGGGGAACCACGGCAACGCCATCGCCCACGGCACGGCTGCTAAAAGCAGGGTCATTGGTATTTTCCAGATGAACAAGCTCGCCGGAAACGGGAGCGAGGATTTCGAACTCGGAAGCCGCAGTCGTCTGCTCATCCGAACCGCCCATCAGGCGAGAAAAGAAACCCATGGTGGCATGTCCCTTCATAAATATAGCCCAACCAAAATCAATCGAATGCGCCCCTTGAGACGCACGCGATCAAAGACTTTGGTTAGGCCCACGTCCAAGGGACTCGGTAACCTTCCGCATTTCTTTTCACTGAGGTTATTGTAGACAAGCCCAAAGCCGGAACAATCATTATGACCGGCGAACGGTATTTTTTCTCCGATAAACGGTATTTATGCGGCACTTAGGGACGTTCCTTTTCTGCCGGCACCCAGGGACACTCCTTGCTCTGGCCCCTTTGCACCAATCATGAGTTGCGGTGAAATAGGGGCTGAAAAGCCGCTCAAAAGGCCAAAACAGTCCGTATTCCACCGCAGCTTCAAAACGTTGGTGCATATGAACCTGTCCCCCTTGCACCAAAAAGGGCCCCGAGCAAAACATGCCCGGAGCCCTCTGGTCGCCTCGACTTACCGCGCGACACGTGTGTTACTTGCGCTTGCCGCCGCCGTCGCCGGGACGACGGGAGCTGCCGCCGCGCTTGCCGCCGCCGTCGCCGGGACGACGGGAGCTGCCGCCGCGCTTGCCGCCACGGCTGTTGCCATAGCTGCCACGGTTATCGCGACCGCCGGCGCGGCCGCCACGGGAGCCGGCCTGGTTGCCGCCGCGACCACCACGGTAGCCGCCGCGACGCTCTTCGCGGGTATCGTCGTAGTTGCGCCAGTCATCGCGACGATCGCGGCTGGCACGAGGGTCGCGACGATCGCGCGACTCATTCGAACGACCGGAGCCGCTGCGGCCACCGTTACCGCGGGCGCCTTCACGACGCTCAGTGCCGCGGCTACCGCGCTCACCACGGCCTTCGCCGCCACGGCGCTCATCACGGCCACCGCGCTCGCCATCGCGACCGGAGCGACGACGGTCGCCCGAGCCACGCTTGCCGCCGCGCGAACCGCGACCCTCGTCCTCGCGCTCAACACGACGACGACCGCCACGGTCCTCGTCCTCGCGGCGACGGCGGTGTGCCTCGCCCTGGAACTGCTTGGCACGGCGCTCGGCACGGTTGCCGCGCGGGGCCTGCTCGACGGCAGCAGCACCGCCGCGCTCCTCGGCAGCCACCTCGCGGGCCACGCTCTCAACGGCCTCGTCCACGCGAGCCTGAACGCCCTCGCGCACGCGGGTCTTGCCGCCGCGCTTGGGACGGCTCGGACGCTCGCCGTCGCCGCGACGCTCGTCGCGACCGCGGTTGGAACGACCGGCCACATCGCCGTAGTCATCGCCGTTGCGCTTGCCGTCGCGACGTGCCTGCTCAAGCTTCTTCTTGCTCTTGGACTTGCCGCGCTTGGTCTTCTTCTTCACCTTGAAGGCCGCAGGGTCGCGCTCGGGGTCAACCGCGGGCGGATTGGGACCCACATGCAGGTCGCCGGCCTCGTAGATGTCGGCCGTCTTGTCCATGAGCTTCTCGATCTCGTAGAACTCATCGACATCCTGCTCGGTCACAAACGTGATGGCCCAGCCCAGCTCACCGGCGCGGCCCGTACGGCCAATACGGTGGATGTAGTCGGTCGGCTCGGCCGGCACGTCAAAGTTCACGACGTAGCGCACGTCGCTGATGTCGATACCGCGGGCGAGGACATCGGTTGCCACCAACACGTCGACGGTGCCGTCGCGGAAGGCAGAAAGCGCGCGCTCGCGCTGCGCCTGGCTGCGGTTGCCGTGAATCGCGGCGGCCTTGATGCCCTTGCGCTCCAGGCGACGGCAGCAGCTGTCGGCGCGGTGCTTGGTGCGCATAAAGACGATGGTGCGCTCCGGGCCCTCCTTCTTGAGGAACTCGGGCAGCAGGTTGTTCTTGGCCTCGATGGACACCGGGAACACAAACTGGTCGACGGTGTCGGCGGTCGACGTGGCGGGCGCGATCTCCACGCGGGCCGGGTCGCTCACCAGGTCGGTGATCTCGCCCACGGCCTCCTCGTCGAGCGTGGCCGAGAACAGCAGCGTCTGACGCTCGGCCGGGGTCTCGCGCACAATGCGGCGGACGGCGGGCAAAAAGCCCATGTCGAGCATACGGTCGGCCTCGTCGAGCACCAGCACCTTGACCTCGTCTAGGTGGCAGGCGCCCTGCTCGATCAGGTCGACCAGACGGCCCGGCGTGGCGACCAGGATGTCGCAGCCGTACTTGAGGGCCGCGGTCTGCGGCTTGTAGCTCACGCCGCCCACGACGGTCACGGCGACATGGCCGGTGACGTCGGCGATCTTGCTCGCAACCTCGTCGATCTGCTGGGCAAGCTCGCGCGTGGGGGTGATGACGAGCATCACGGGGCCGCGACCGTTGCCCTCGGGCTTCTTGGCGCCGCGACGGCGGTTGCGGCCGCCACGCTCGCGCACGGGCTTGGGCGGAGCGATGTGCTCCAGGTTGTTCATGGTCGGCAGCAAAAAGGCGGCCGTCTTGCCGGTGCCGGTCTGAGCGGCGGCAAGCAGGTCGCGGCCCTCGAGCACCACGGGGATCGAGCCGGCCTGCACGGGCGTGGGCGCCGTGTAACCAAGGTTCTCGATGGCACGAAGCATCTCGTCCGAAAGGCCCAGCTCGTCGAAGGCGGGCAGGCTCTCGGTCGCGGACTCGACGGTCTCGGCGGCGCTGGCCTCGTCGGCCGCATCAAAGGCAGCCTGGGTCATGGCCTCGCGGGCCTCGTCCAGAATCTCGGCGTCCGTGACGTCGGATACAGAATTACGCATATGTTGTTGTTCCTTATCTGCACGCGTTATGGGCACGGCATGCGGCCGCGCGAGCGTGCTTGGTAGTGCGCTAATACATACAAAAACAGGTGCGCACAGAGAGGACGTTGCTCAGCACGCTGGCGATCGCTTTGGCAGCCATATCACGCGCCGTCCAGACGCAGCGGCCCTAAGCGATGGAGCAGATTCGCCGCGGGTTAGTATACCCGTGCTTCGCATGCCCCCACGTAAACCACAGATGACAGGGCGGTCGGGGCCGAGCAGAGACTCCCCCGCCGGACAATGTCTCAATCTGCAACAGATACTCAGCAAAAACCGGCCTAACCGTTGCAGATTGAGATATACACAAATCTCGTAAAACAACATCTCAATCTATAATAGTTAGAGGTCATTTTCCCTGCTAGATGTTACAGATTGAGACGAAGGGCGGGGATGGTGCACCAACCCGGCAATCGACCCCCGCATCGGAATGTCTTACATTTCAACTTCTGCTGTACACCCCCAGGGGGTATGGGTGTATAGTATCAGTAGGTTAACAATTCCAGCACCGAACTACAGAAAGGAGAAGCCATGGCTCAAGATAAGTTCGACGTGGGCGGCATGACGTGCGCCGCCTGCCAGGCGCATGTGGACCGCGCCGTGAGCAAGCTCGACGGCGTCCAAAGCGTCGCGGTCAACCTGCTCGCCGGTTCCATGATGGTCGACTATGACCCCGCGCAGGTCTCCCCCGACGATATCTGCACCGCCGTCGATCGCGCGGGCTACTCGGCCTCACCCGTCGACGCGGGCACCGGTGCCGCCGGCTCAAGCGGCAACGCGCAAGCCAGATCCGGCGCCGCCCATATGGAGTCGCCCACCAAAAAGCTGGAGGCCACCGCCTCCGCCATGCGCACCCGTCTCATCATCTCAATCATCTTTCTCATCCCGCTGTTCTACATAGGCATGGGACACATGTTCGACTGGCCACTGCCCGGCATTTTCACCGACCATACCCACAGCATGACGCTCGCCCTCACCGAGCTTGTCCTGCTCATCCCCATCGTCTATGTCAACGACGCGTACTTTATCAACGGGTTCAAGTCGCTCGCGCACGGCGTTCCTACCATGGACGCCCTTATTGCCGTGGGCGCCACCGCTTCCGTCGCCTGGTCGCTCTATGCCATGTTTATCATGGCCGACCAGTTAGCCGCGGGTCAGGTCCACGAGGCCATGATGACGGGCATGGACAATCTGTATTTTGAGAGCGCCGGCACGATCCTGTCGCTGGTCACCGTGGGCAAATATCTCGAGACGCGCAGCAAGTCCAAGACCGGCGGCGCCATCGAGGCGCTGATCGACCTGGCGCCCAAGACCGCGACCGTCGTTGCCGACGACGGTACCGAAACCACCGTCGACGTCGACAGCATCCTTCCCGGCCAGGTGCTGCGTGTGCGCCCCGGCGAGTCCATCCCCGTCGATGGCGTGGTGCTCGAAGGCAGCTCGGCCGTGGACGAGAGCGCGCTCACCGGCGAGTCCATCCCCGTGGAAAAGGCCGTCGGCGACACCGTCAACGCCGCCACGGTCAACCGCACCGGATCGTTTACCTTCCGTGCCACGCGCGTGGGCGCCGACACGTCGCTCGCCAAGATCATCCAGCTCGTCGAGGACGCCAACGCCACCAAGGCGCCCATCGCCCGCCTGGCCGACAGGGTCGCCGGCGTGTTCGTGCCCGTGGTGTTTGTGATCTCGGCCGCGACCTTTGCGGTGTGGATGGCACTGACCGGCAGCATCAACGAGGCGCTCACCTCCGCCGTGGCCGTGCTGGTGATCAGCTGTCCGTGCGCGCTCGGCCTGGCCACGCCTGTCGCCATTATGGTGGGCACCGGCAAGGGTGCCGAGATGGGCATTCTGTTTAAGAGCGCCGAGGCGCTAGAGAACCTGCGCAGCGTGGGCACGGTGGTGCTCGACAAGACGGGCACCGTCACCCGCGGCAAGCCGGCCGTGACCGATATCGTGGTTGCCGCACGCGCCGACGGCTCGCCCGCCATGAGCGAAAAGGCGCTGCTGAAGCTTGCTGCCGCGCTGGAGCGCTCGAGCGAGCATCCGCTGGCAGAGGCGATTATGGCCGAGTGCGAGACGCGCGGAATCGTCGCCCGCATGGTCGAGGACTTTGCCGCCGTGCCCGGGCGAGGCGTTACGGCACGCGAGGGGCAGAATGTCATCGCAGCCGGCAACGTGCGCCTGATGAACGAGCTGGGTATCACCGTGCCCGCAGGACTTGCGGAGCGATTTGCCGCCGAGGGCAAAACGCCGCTGTTCTTTGCCAAGAACGGCGAGCTTGTCGGCACCATCGCCGTGGCCGACGAGGTCAAAGAGACGAGCGCCGAGGCCATCGCCGCGCTCCGCAAGCTCGGCGTCGACGTGCGTATGCTCACGGGCGACAACCGCGTGACGGCCGAGGCCATCGCCCGCCGCGTGGGACTGAGCAGCGAGCAGGTTATCGCCGACGTCCTGCCCGCCGACAAGGAACGCCACGTGCGCGAACTGCAGGATGCGGGCGGCAAGGTCGCCATGGTGGGCGACGGCATCAACGACTCCCCCGCCCTGGCGCGCGCCGACGTGGGCCTTGCTATCGGCACCGGTGCCGACATCGCCAAGGAAGGCGCCGACGTGGTGCTCATGCGCAGCGACCTTATGGATGTTGCGCGTGCCATCGAGCTGTCGCGCGCCACGATCCGCAACATCAAGCAGGACCTGTTCTGGGCACTGTTCTACAACGGCATCGGCATTCCGCTGGCGGCGGGCGTGTTCTTCCCGCTCACCGGATGGCAGCTCTCGCCGATGTTTGGCGCCGCAGCCATGAGCCTATCGAGCGTGTGCGTCGTAAGCAATGCACTGCGCCTGCGAACCTTTAATCCAAAAGTGGCAAAATAGGCTCACCATTCAGTCCATTTAGAACGGGTTTTCCAGGTGCCCGAGATTGACCTGAAAGAGGAGCGACGCGTACTTTGGTACGCGAGCGACGGCTTGAAGGTCAAGGTCGGGTGCCTGGGAAAGCCGACACAACAGAGAGGAATACCCATGCGATACACAATTAAGACTTCGGGCCTTATGTGCGGCCACTGCGACGCTACTGTCGAGACGGCACTGCTCAACGTTGCCGGCGTGACCGACGCCGATGCCGATCACGAGACTCAGACCGTACAGGTGGAGTGCGCCGACACCGTGACCGCCGAGCAGCTCGCCGCTGCCGTCGAGGGCGCCGGCGAGAAGTTCCACGCCCTGTCCGTGACCGCCGCGTAGCAGACGCTGCCTACTCAATCCTCAGAAGTTGCGGTGAAATAGTTCCTGTTTTAGCGCTTCAAGCCTGCAAACAAGAACTATTTCACCGCAACTGACGGGGGCATCCGGAAGATCGACCAGAAACGAGGACCCGCCATGATGGCAGACCACAAATCGGTGACCCGCATGCTCAAGACGGCACGCGGCCAGATCGACGGCATCTTGCGGATGGTCGATGAGGACCGTTATTGCGTCGATATCTCCACGCAGCTCATGGCCACACAGGCGCTCCTCGCGCGCATTAACGCCGACGTGCTCAAGGCGCATATCGAGGGCTGCGTGACTTCGGCAATCGAATCGGGCGACGAAGACCTCAAAGCCGCCAAGCTCGCCGAGATCGAACGTGTCGTCGACAAGCTCTCCAAGTAATTGGGGCATTGGGGACAGACTACTTTTGAACTGCATCCCATTTCTTGGACTTTGAAATTAAGGTTCGAGAAAAGGGAGGCATCGGAAATGCCCCGCAGGAAGAAGGCAAGATACGGTCGCGAGATGAGGGCACGCGCCGCCGACCTGTTCGAGGCCGGCCTCGGCTTCGAACTCGCGGCCAAGAAGCTCGACGTTCCCGCCCCGGCGG
>ENA-OQBV01001185-OQBV01001185.1-human-gut-metagenome-genome-assembly--contig:-NODE-1185-length-13383-cov-2.589771_pt1 | contig 13383 bp, 11 predicted proteins | sample MGYA00242750_ERZ504559 | MGnify/ENA primary metagenome ERZ504559 (study PRJEB26092, sample SAMD00036230) | human gut metagenome | host: Homo sapiens | study: EMG produced TPA metagenomics assembly of...
TGAAGCTCAGCAGGCTGCAGAGTGACTGGAGTAATGTGACATGGCTGACCTTTTTTCTGATCTATGTGTGTTTCAATCTGGGATATGATCTCTGGCTTGGCCGTTTTTCGAAAGAACAGAGGCAGGAAGTAAAAAGAGATGAGATCTCGGCAAAGCGGATTCTGATCTGCATCTTCGGACTGATGGCAGCTTCCATTGCATGTTTTACGTTGGAGGCAGTGGTGGTAGGTTATATTCCATTGTTCAATTCAGCGCCTCATGCATATTCTTATTTTCATATTTCGGGAGTGCACTATTTTACAATCAGTTGCATTTTGATTCCAGCGCTGACTGTATTGTATACCAAGGTTACAGAAAAAATTTTCGGGATAGGACATGGATCCTTTTAATTGCAGGAAAACCTGACTGCAGTGGCGATTCCAATTTTATGTGTCTCCAGATTTCAGCTGTTGTTTGCGGTTGGCTTTGCGGCAGTGATGTATCTGATGTTGTATAAAAAAATCACATGGAAGATGATCGTCACAGGTTTATTGATCATGATTCCGGTGTATGTACTTCTGACAGTTGCAAGACGGCATAATGTGACTTATTTAAATGGAATTTTTGAGATGAAAAATTCCAAAATGCCAATTTTTATTACACAGCCGTATATTTATGTAGCCAATAATTTTGAGAATTTTAACTGTATGGTAGAGCAGTTGACAGCGCACACATGGGGACTGCAGATGCTGTTTCCGTTTTTTGCACTGACGGGATTGAAATTTGTATTTCCGCAGCTGGTGACAATTCCGGATTTTGTCACAAAAACAGAGCTTACGACGTTAACGATGTTTTATGATGCCTACTATGATTTTGGAATCATCGGAACCGCTTTGTTTGCGTTTATAATCGGTCTGACTGCAGCAGCAGTTTCAATTCTGGTGCGTCAGAAGAAAAATCCGATGACGTATATGTTTTATGGACAGATTGCGATTTATCTGGGGCTTGCCTTTTTTACGACCTGGTTCAGTAATCCGACGACCTGGTTCTGGCTGGCACTGACTTTGATGATGTACTGGTTTGTCGGATATCGCAGGAAAGGAAAAGGATCACATGGAAGGAAATAGAACAGTGGATGTGCTGATCCCTACGTATAAGCCGGATCAGAGATGCGTACAGCTGGTAAAACGTCTGTTAAACCAGAGTGTTCAGGTCAATCGGATCTATTTGATCGATACAGAGAGCGGGATCTTTCCAAAAGAGTTGTATACGATTTCTGACAGAGTCAAGATCCACCGGATTCTGCCGGAAGAGTTTGATCACGGTGGTACGAGAAATCTGGGAGCTGAGATGTCAGATGCGGAGATTCTTGTCTACATGACCCAGGATGCTATGCCGGCGGATCAATTTCTGATCGAGCGTCTGCTTTACGGATTTTCGTATGAAAACGTAGCAGCAGTTTATGCAAGACAGCTGCCGGCAGCGGATTGTCAGTTTATTGAGCGCTATACAAGAGAATTTAATTATCCGAAAACCAGCAGATTGAAATCCAAAGAAGATCTTTCCAAACTGGGAATCAAAACCTATTTCTGCTCTAATGTCTGTGCAGCATACCAAAAGGATGTATACGAAAGGCTTGGAGGATTTGTACGAAAAACGATTTTCAATGAAGACATGATCCTGGCAGGCAGAATGGTTCAGGAGGGATGGAAGATTTATTATGCGGCAGATGCAAAAGTGATCCATTCTCACAATTATAACTGCAGACAGCAGTTTCACCGGAATTTTGACCTGGCGGTCTCACAGGCAGATCATCCGGAGATTTTTGAAGGAGTACCTTCTGAAGGAGAAGGGATGCGTCTGGTGAAGGATACAGCAAAATATCTGCTGAAGTCGGGCAGACCATGGCTTCTGGTATCTCTTGTATGCAAGAGCGGCTGGAAGTACATGGGATATAAACTGGGGAAAAATTATAAGAAACTGCCCCGGTGGCTGATTTTGAAATGTACGATGAATCCACGATACTGGAGAGAAACTTGAAATTCACAGTTTTTTCATTGATGTTTGAAGGAAAATATTGTATGATGTTAAAGTGCATATTTTAGGCAATCTATGATGTATGCCATGAGAAAGGATAGAATTATGGGAGATACAAGAAGGCGTTCGAGAGCAGTAATGTCCGGAGCGGACAGAAGAAGTTCTCAGAGGTCGGGGCAGCCGCGCCGCCGTCCGGAGCAAAGAAACCAGATGGGAGACGACAGGGACAAAACGCAGAGGCAGCAATCCGCCCAGAGAAAACGACCGTCCGGCAGCACTTCTGCAAATGGGAGGCGGTCTGTGAATGGAAGACCTTCACAGAAGGGGCGTTCGAGAAAGAGGGCAAAGAGAGGATTTGCATCTTGGTCTCCAGGGAAAAAAGCAGTGGCGATTCTGATGGGAGTTCTGATCCTGCTGATTACAGCAACCGTTGCAGTGGTTGCGGCAAAATGGGGAAAAATTGGCGGTGTTGCATTAAATCCGGATAAGCTTGCGATTTCGGAGGAAGCGGAGATCAGCGGTACCGGTTACCTGACTGTTGCTCTGTTTGGTCTGGATACGCGTGCGACAGATGAAGAGATGGGGGCCCGAAGTGATACGATCATGGTGGCGTCTCTGAACCGTGAGACAAAGGAAATCAAGTTGGTTTCTGTTTACAGAGATACGCTTCTGCAGCTTTCAGATGGAACTTACAATAAAGCGAATGCAGCCTATGCTTACGGCGGTGAAGAAGAAGCAGTTGCTATGCTCAATAAGAATCTGGATCTGAATATTGAGCACTATGTGTCAGTGGATTTTTCCGTTTTAGTTCATGTGATAGATGCCCTTGGCGGAATTGATATTAATGTAGAAGAAGCGGAAAATGGCATGGACATCATTCCGTATCTGAACAACTATGTTGTAGAAGTGATTAAAAATACAGGAGTGGATTCAGCTCCGTTTACGCAGTTAGGACAGCAGCATTTGAATGGAGTACAGGCAACGGCTTATGCCCGTCTCAGATACGGCGGCGGTGACGATTATAAGCGAACAGAAGAGACAGCGGCAAGTACTGGAGCAGATTGCGATAAAAGCGCAGAAAGCAAAACTTTCCACGATCAACAAGATCATTGATAAAGTGTTTGACAACGTGAAGACGAATTTTACACTGACGGAGACGATTGCTTATGCAAAAGACGTGAAGTCTTATAAATTTGGAGAGACGCAGGGATTTCCGTATGAAAGTACAACGGCTGATCTTGATGTTGGAAATTCTGTTGTAGCGACAGATCTGGCATCCGATGTGACGAAGCTGCACCAGTTCTTATTTGGAGAGAACGATTATACACCGTCTTCTACGGTACAAAGTATCAGTGAGGATATTTCCAACTCCACGTATGATACGGGAGAATCTTACGATACAGAATATGATGAGTATGGATATTCTCAGGATTATTCCGGATATGACAGCGGCTACACAGATAACAGTTATGGAACTGGCGGATATCAGGACAGTGGCTATGGAGATGGCAGCTCTGGTAATGGGTATACAGAAGATACCGGCGGTGATTATGTACCTCCGTCAGATGGCGGCGGTACAGACAGTGGAAGCAGCGACAGTAATTCCCAGATACCGGATACCGGAACCGGCGACAGTGGTGATACCGGTGGAGAGAGCTTAGAATAAGGGAAAAACAGTTTTTATTTATACGAAGAAAAGTCGAGAGACAGGAAAGAGGAGATGTACATGAAGTCGTTGAAAAAGATAGGGATTCTTTTGTTTGCAGTGTGCTTTCTGATGCTGTATCCTTCAGTGTCTGTACATGCGGCAGAAGGAACGCTTCAGTTTTCGGATCCTACAGCAAAAGTAGGAGAGGATGTTACAGTCAAAGCTAAGATCAGTACTGGTGGAGAAGCAATCGGGGATGGTTTTGTCACAGTAACATATGACAAAGCAGCACTGGAGTTTGTCAGCGGAACCAATGCAACCGGTGGGGACGGAACGGTGAAGCTGGAGGCTACCGGGGATGGAACTGTTTCAGAGCTGGAGTATACCATGGTCTTTAAAGCGCTGAAAGAAGGAGCAACAAAGCTGGAGGTGTCAGATTATACCTCTTATCTGTATTCTGATGAAACTTTAAATCTGACAACAGGTGATTCCACAGTTACCGTGGAGGCAGGGGACGGAACATCGTCAGAGAGCTCAGCAGGGACCACTGCGGTGGCCACAGGAACGGGAAGTGTAGAGATCGACGGAGTCACATACACAATTTACAATGATTTTTCCGACGCGCTTGTTCCGGACGGATGCAGCAGAACTACGATGGAGTATAACGGAGAAACTGTAAACGCGATTTTGCAGGAAACTTCCGGAAAGTATTTTGTGTATCTGGTTGAGGGAGACAAAGACCCAGTGATGGCACTTTACAATGAAAAAGATAACTCATTTGCGATTACAGAGATGGTGTCGATTACAGATTCCAGTTATATCTTTTTGTTGGGAACAAATGATGGAAAAGGACTGCCGTCTCAGTTTAAGAAAACAAAACTGACAGTCGGCACACTGACTTTCCCGGTATGGCAGAATTCAGAGAGTGAGGACTTTTATCTGATGTATGCGATGAACGAATCAGGAGAGGAATCGTTCTACCAGTATGATACAAAGGATGAAACGTACCAGAGATATCCAGTCACAGATGTAAAAGAAAAGAGTACAAGTTCTTCGACAACACTGATAGATAAAGTAAAAAACTTTCTTCAGGATCAGGTGCTGATTGTTGTAGCAGCAGCCTGGGCGGTTATTTTAATTTTGATCATCATTATTATTGTAGTCGGCGTGAAATTACGCAGAAGAAATGAAGAACTTGATGAATTCTACGATGAGCATGAATCCATCGGGAATTCAAAAGGAAGTCGTGCAGTTGTTGAGAAAAAATCTCGTAAACAGTTCAAAGGATATCAGGACGAAGAGGATGATTTTGTAGATGACTTCGAAGACGAAGAGGAAACAGATGACGAAGATCCTGATGAATACGAAGAGTACGAAGATGATGACGAATATGGGGAAGATGATTACGACACATACGAGGACGATTCGGATGAATATGAGGATGATTTTGAAGAGTACGACGATGACGAGTATGAAGATGATGATTATGACGACGAATACGATGAGTATGAGGACTATGATGATGACGAAGAAGAGGATGATGTTCCGGAGTATCAGCCAAAACGAAGATCGTCTGCTCGTGAAGAAAAAGACAGTTATGATGTAGATTTTATAGATTTATAAGAAATTGGGGCAAACAACAGAGAAAGTCTGTGGTATGCCCCAATTTTATTTATAAATAGTCACTTTAAGGAGAGTATAAGGAGGAGAAAGATATGTGTGGAATTGTAGGATATGTAGGAGAAAAGCAGGCAGCGCCGATTTTGCTGGATGGATTATCAAAGCTGGAATACAGAGGATATGACTCAGCCGGAATTGCAGTCTATGACGGAGCAGAGATTCAGACAGAAAAATCAAAAGGTCGTTTAAAGGTGCTCAGTGAACTGACACATGACGGACAGACAATGCCGGGAACAATCGGGATCGGTCATACCAGATGGGCAACACATGGTGAACCGTCAGATGTAAATGCACATCCACATTATAACAAAAATAAAAATATTGTTGTTGTGCACAATGGAATTATTGAAAACTATTTGAAACTCAAACAGAAGCTGGAGAAAAAAGGGTATGAGTTTGTGTCGGAGACAGATACCGAAGTACTGGCACATCTTCTGGATTACTATTATCAGGGAAACCCTCTGCAGGCGATTACAAAGGTAATGCATCGAGTAGAAGGGTCTTACGCACTTGGGATCATGTTCCAGGATCATCCGGATGAACTTTATGCAGTGCGAAAAGACAGTCCGTTGATCGTGGGAGAGACAGAAAACGGATGTGTGATCGCATCCGATGTTCCGGCAGTGCTGAAATATACAAGAGATGTATATTTTATTGAAAATGAAGAGATTGTACGTATGGAAAAAGATTCGATGCAGTTTTTCAATGTAGATGAAGAAGAAATCGAGAAAACTCCTGAGCATATTGAGTGGGATGCCAATGCAGCAGAAAAAGGCGGATATGAGCATTTTATGCTGAAAGAGATGCATGAGCAGCCAAAAGCAATCCTGGATACGTTTTCACCGCGCATCAAAGGAAATGATATCGTGATCGAAGAGCTTGGGATGTCTGATGAGGAAATCAAGGCAATCCGCAAAATCATGATCGTGGCCTGTGGATCTGCATATCATGCGGGAGTTACTGCAAAATATGTGATGGAAGGAATGGCTCGGATTCCGGTGGAAACAGATCTGGCTTCTGAGTTCAGATACCGTGATCCGATCATGGAGGACGGAACATTGGTTGTGATCATCAGCCAGTCAGGAGAGACTGCAGATTCTCTGGCGGCACTGCGTGAAGCAAAGCAGAGAGGGGCAAAGGTACTTGGAATTGTCAATGTTGTCGGAAGTTCTATCGCAAGAGAGGCAGATAATGTCATGTATACATGGGCGGGACCGGAGATTGCGGTTGCGACAACAAAAGCATACTCCAGTCAGTTGATCGCATTGTATCTGCTGGCCATGAAATTTGCATTTGTGAGAGGGGAAATCACAGATTCGGAAATGCGGGGATATATTGAAGATCTTCAGAAACTTCCGGAGCAGGTGGAGCTGTTATTAAATAACAAGAATCGCATCCAGAAGTTTGCCAACCGTTATCTGGCAGCGAGAGAAGTATTCTTTATCGGAAGAGGAATCGATTATGCGATTTCCATGGAAGGATCTCTGAAATTAAAAGAGATTTCTTATATCCATTCAGAGGCATATGCTGCGGGAGAATTGAAACACGGAACCATTTCTCTGATCGAAGAGGGAACACTGGTAACAGCGATTCTTACACAGAAAGAGCTGTACAAAAAGAGCATCAGCAATATCGTGGAAGTAAGGACCAGAGGAGCATTTGTTCTTGCCATTACAAATGAAGGAAATCATGAGATTGAAAAAGCGGCAGATTACGTTGTATACATTCCGCAGACCAATCGATATTTTGCAAATTCTCTGGCGATCATTCCGCTTCAGCTGTTCGCATATTACATTTCCGTCGGAAGAGGATGCGATGTGGATAAACCGAGAAACCTGGCAAAATCTGTAACAGTAGAATAAATAAAGCTGGTTTCAAGAATTGTTAAAGGATTGAACACAGTTTCATCACAAAAGGACGGTATGATAGCAGTATAAAATACAAGAGAAAGAAGGAATTGATATGGAGAATCAATACAATTATTACCATTCTGAGGAACCGCAGAATGATTCATCTTATAGCAGTCAGCCGAACCCGGAGCATCATGAAAAACCAAAAAAGAAGATGCCAAAGGCCGTTGTGGTGACAGGATGCGCGTTGCTGTTCGGAGTGGTTTCAAGTGCCACATTTTTAACAACAAATGTAGTCGGAAACAAAGTGCTGGGACTGGATCAGAAGGCTGCAAAAGAAGTATCTAATACAACACAGAATAAAGCGACACTGACGAAGACGTCCAGTGTAGTTACATCGGATGTTTCCAGTGTTGTGGAATCTGTGATGCCATCAATTGTATCCATCACAAATATGAGTGTTCAGCAGGTGCAGAGCTTCTTTGGAGGAACCTCCCAGCAGGAAGTGACCAGTGCAGGAACAGGAATTATCATTGAAAAGACAGATTCAGAGCTTTTGATCGTTACAAATAATCATGTCGTTGCAGACAGCAATCAGCTGACAGTGACATTTGACGATCAGAGCAGTGTGGAAGCAGATATCAAAGGAACAGATTCCGCACATGATCTGGCTGTGATCGCAGTTCAGCTGGATAAGATTTCGGATGATACACTGGACAAAATTTCAGTAGCGACACTTGGAGATTCTACAAAATTGAAAGTAGGAGAACCTGCCATTGCAATCGGAAACGCACTGGGATACGGACAGTCCGTGACAACAGGAGTGATCAGTGCAACAGACAGAGAGAGCCAGACAACAGACAGTGCAACAGGAGAGACAACAGGATCTTCTGATGTAAAACTGATTCAGACAGATGCAGCGATCAATCCTGGAAACAGTGGAGGAGCTCTTGTGAATGCAAATGGAGAAGTCATTGGAATCAACTCTGCAAAACTGATCGGAGAGAATGTAGAAGGAATCGGCTATGCAATTCCAATCTCAGATGTCACAGACATTATTACAAACCTGATGAATCAGGAGACAAAGACAAAAGTATCTGAGGCAGAGAGAGGATATCTCGGAATTACAGGACTGGATGTAGAAGATTCTGATTCTCAGCGTTATGGAATGCCGACAGGTGTTTATATTTCCGAAGTATCACGCGGAGGTGGAGCAGCTGATGCAGGAATTACAAAAGGAAGTATCATTGTAGGATTCAACGGAATCACAATTGACAGTATGGAGTCATTGCAGGAGCAGCTCCAGTACTATAAGAAAGGCGAAAAGGTAACACTGACGCTTCAGGTTCCCGGAGATGGTGGAGAATATCAGGAACAGACAGTTTGATGTGACATTGGGAAGCAAAGCTCAGTAAAAAAGATAACATGTAAAAAGCGGAAGCAAATAGTCAGGCTTCCGCTTTTTTTGTGGCTGTAATAAAGCAATGGAAAAGTCGCCGCATCTTTTCGCTGCTTCGAAACATACATTCCGGATGCCACTGAACTCCAATGGCAAAAGGATGAGAAGAATGCTCGATGGCTTCTATCGTCTGATCCGGGGCAAGAGCGCTGACTTTCAGATCAACTCCCGGCCTGTCGATCGCCTGATGGTGGAAGCTGTTGACGTAAACAGATCGGCCAAGACAGGAAAAGAGTCTGGAAGACCTTTCAATCCGGACAGGATGGCTGACATCACTGCGGGAGTCAGATCGCTGCATATGATCAAGAGATTCTCCAGGCTGGTAGCGGATATCCTGAAACATGGTTCCCTGACAGGCAGTATTGAAAATCTGCATTCCGCGACAGATGGAAAATACAGGTTTTGCAGAAGACAGAATCAGCTTCATCAGGCGGATCTGAAACAGATCCAGTGTGATATTGGTGTTTCCGATGCCTTCTCTGGGTTCCTGACCAAATAACAAAGGCGTGATGTCATTTCCGCCGCAGAAGAGAAAACCATCGCACAGCCGTAGATATTGTTCAAGCATGGTATCTGAGCGGATCAGCGGAAGCAGGATGGGGATACCGCCGGAATACCGGACAGACTGAATATAAGGATTGGATACAAACTGGCGGTTGTCCGACAATCCGCAGACAACAATGCCGATCAAAGGTTTTGCAGATTCAGATTTCATTTTTGCGTCTCCTGTCATATAATAGTGATGGTTTTAGCATATGTAAAAAAAGAAGCGCTTATACGTAAATCCGAAACAAAAAAGGAGAAGAAAATGAGAAAATGGATCGATATGCACTGTGATACATTGAGTGAGCTGCTGTCGGCAGAAACGCTGGAGGAGAACAGTCTTTGTGTGGATCGAAAGAGAATGGAACAGACCAAAATGCTGGCGGAATTTTTTGCATGTTTTGTATGTGTACCAGATGGAAAGTGGGAAGAAGCATACCAGAAGGTGATCGAGATGATTGCCCGTATGGAGCGTGAGACAAAGAAAATAAGAAATTAAAGCTTATAAAAACAGCAAAAGAGTTAGAATATGCAGAACGGGAGGAACTCAATCTGGCACTGCTGAACCGTGGAAGAAGGCGGCGTTTTAAATGGAAACAGAAACCGCCTTGAAGAACTGTATCAGAGAGGTGTCCGCCTAATCACACTGACATGGAATTATGAAAATTGCATCGGATATCCGAACAGCAGAAATGCACAGGAGATGCAAAAGGGATTGAAATCTTTTGGAAAACAGATGGTAGAAGAAATGAACGAAAGAGGAATGCTGGTGGATGTTTCTCACTTGTCAGACGGTGGCTTTTGGGATTGTATCCGGCTGAGCAAAAAACCGATTATAGCGTCTCATTCTAATGCCCGCGCACTTTGTGCGCACCCGCGAAATCTTTCGGATGAGATGCTTTGTGCACTCGGGGAATGCGGAGGTGTTGTGGGACTTAATTTTTATCCGCAGTTTTTACAAAGCGATCGGTCAGCGGAGGTTTTGGATATTGCAAAGCATGGGATGCATATCCTGCAAAAAGCCGGAGAGGATTCTGTGGCACTGGGAACAGATTTCGATGGATTTGAGGCAGGGCAGAACTGGCTTCGCGGGATTGAAGAGATCGAGTGTGTATGGGATGCTTTGAAAAAGGCGGAATGACGGAACGTCAGCTGGATAAGCTTTCGTATCAGAATGTCAAAAGAGTGCTTGAGGAAGTGCTTTAAATATTTCTCAAAACAAAGTCTGGTTATCGGCAGGAGAATCTGGTACAATAGGAAAGATTGAAACTACAAAGGAAAAGGATAGGGAGGATTTTTCAATGGAAAATCAGAAAATCATTCAGGTGGAAGAAAAAGTGCCCTTTAAGATGCTGCTTCCACTGAGTATTCAGCACATGTTTGCCATGTTCGGGGCATCCGTGCTTGTTCCGTTTGTGTTCGGGATCAACCCGGCAGTTGTACTGTTTATGAACGGAATCGGAACACTGCTATTTATCTTGATCACAAAGGGAAAAGCTCCGGCATATTTAGGTTCCAGTTTTGCATTTCTTGCTCCGGCAGGAGTTGTGATCAGCAAATGGGGATACGAGTATGCGCTGGGTGGATTCGTTGCAGTCGGATTTCTGGGCTGCATTCTGGCGCTGATCATCTATAAGTTCGGGTCTGACTGGATCCATGTAGTACTGCCGCCGGCAGCCATGGGACCGGTTGTTGCACTGATCGGTCTGGAACTGGCAGGAACTGCGGCATCCAATGCAGGATTAAAAGACGAGGTGATCGATCCGAAGAATGTGATCGTATTTCTTGTAACTTTAGGAGTTGCAGTGCTTGGATCAGTGGTATTCCGTAAGTTTTTTGCGGTGATTCCGATTCTGATTGCGATCATTGCCGGATATGTGGCCGCTGTTATCTGTGGAATTGTCGATTTCTCAAGTGTGAGTACGGCGTCCTGGCTGGCAATTCCGAATTTTTCTGCACCGAAATTCAAGTGGGAGGCAATCGTCATTGTGCTGCCGGTTCTTCTTGTGATCGCTTCCGAGCATATCGGACATCAGATCGTGACGAGTAAGATCATCGGCAGAGACTTGCTGAAGGAACCTGGACTTCACCGTTCTCTTTTTGCAGATAACTTTTCCACTATGATCTCCGGATTTATCGGTTCTGTACCGACAACGACTTACGGGGAAAATATCGGAGTGATGGCAATGACAAAGGTATACAGTGTATATGTGATCGGAGGAGCAGCTGTTCTTTCTATTATTTGTTCCTTTATTGGAAAACTGACAATGCTGATTAATTCCATTCCTGGACCGGTTATCGGTGGAATTTCGTTCCTGCTTTACGGAATGATCGGAACTTCCGGTATCCGTATTCTGGTAGAAGAGCAGGTGGATTACGGCCGTTCCAGAAATATGGCAATGACATCCGTGATCTTTGTGACAGGATTGTCCGGAATTTCCGTAGAATTTGGCGGGATCCAGCTTTCCGGAATGGTACTTGCCTGTGTGACAGGAATGCTGATGGGACTTCTGTTCTTTGTACTGGATCAATTAAAACTGACAAATGACAGAGAGGCAGAATAAACAGCTGCTTCCAAATAAAAAGATGGCGAAAGTTCGTGCATGAGCTTTCGCCATCTTTTTATTTTATCTTATTTTTTCTAATTCCTGCATTTTCATTGCACGCACTTTCAGAGGAAGTCCGAACAGGTTGATAAATCCTTCTGCATCGTGGTGGTCATAAAGCTCTCCGGTTGTGAAGCTTGCAAGGGATTCACTGTATAATGAGTAAGGGGAAGTTGTTCCCGCTTTGATGATGTTTCCTTTGTAAAGCTTGAATTTTACTTCTCCGGTCACATACTGCTGTGTGACATCCACAAATGCCTGGACTGCTTCGCGAAGCGGTGTGAACCATTTTCCTTCGTATACGATCTGTGCCATTTTATTTCCCATGTCCTTTTTTACTTCATAGGTTGCACGGTCGAGTACAAGTTCTTCCAGCTGGTCATGTGCTTCCATCAGGATCGTTCCGCCAGGAGTTTCATAAACACCGCGGGATTTCATTCCAACAACACGGTTTTCTACAATGTCAACGATTCCGATTCCGTGTTTTCCGCCAAGTTTGTTGAGTTCTGTGATGATCTCAGATACTTTCATTTCTTTTCCGTTCAAGCTTTTCGGAACACCTGCTTCAAATGTCATGGTGACATATTCTCCTTCGTCTGGTGCTTTTTCAGGAGAAACACCAAGGACAAGAAGGTCATCGTAGTTTGGCTCACATGCAGGATCTTCCAGCTCCAGCCCTTCATGGCTGATATGCCACAGATTACGGTCACGGCTGTAGCTGTGTTTTGCATCAAATGGAAGATCAATACCGTGAGCTTTGCAGTATTCGATCTCATCTTCACGGGACTGCATGGTCCATACATCTGTCATACGCCATGGAGCAATGATCTTTAAGTCCGGTGCAAGCGCTTTGATTCCGAGTTCAAAACGGATCTGGTCATTTCCTTTTCCTGTTGCACCGTGGCAGATTGCAGTAGCGCCTTCTTTGCGGGCAATCTCTACCAGTTTTTTCGCGATCGGCGGACGAGCCATGGAAGTTCCAAGCAGATATTTGTTCTCATAGACTGCTCCTGCCTTCACACATGGAACAATGTAGTCGTCGCAGAATTCGTCGATGATGTTTTCAATGTAGAGTTTGGAAGCGCCGGATAATTTTGCGCGTTCCTCTAATCCGTCCAGTTCTTCGCCCTGACCACAGTCGATACAGCAGCAGATGACTTCGTAATCAAAATTCTCTTTCAGCCATGGTATGATGGCAGTCGTGTCAAGTCCTCCGGAATACGCCAATACAACTTTTTCTTTACTCATAATGATATCCTCCTTAAAAAATCTCTATTGTCTGATATGTTGTTGCCAATCGTGTATGACAAAACCGTTACGCTTTAGAAGCTAATCAGTAATATACACCTAAATTCATAAATATGCAATAGAAAAAATGGAAAAAAGTGAAAAATATACAATAAAATTCAAAAAGTATGCATAAAATAAAAAGGGGAATACAGAGCGGATGCAAATATGTTGTTGGAAAGCGATCCAATATCAGTTATAATAAGGGTATTGTAAACTGTGGATTAGGAGAGAATGTGTATGAATATATTAGTTGTAGTAGATATGCAGAATGATTTTATTGATGGTTCTCTG
>ENA-OQBV01001194-OQBV01001194.1-human-gut-metagenome-genome-assembly--contig:-NODE-1194-length-13322-cov-3.017810_pt1 | contig 13322 bp, 12 predicted proteins | sample MGYA00242750_ERZ504559 | MGnify/ENA primary metagenome ERZ504559 (study PRJEB26092, sample SAMD00036230) | human gut metagenome | host: Homo sapiens | study: EMG produced TPA metagenomics assembly of...
AAAAATTTTTCAGCTTCCACATCGTTGTCGATAAATTTATCGAAGTTTGCGATGTTCATAGCAGCCCAAGTCTGCCTTTTTCCACTTCTGTGTCTGGAGCAACGAAAGATATAATTTCATCGCTTTCTGATAGTCACCTTCCAGCATCCAGTAATGTGCCCGGTAACTGATAACGGCAGGCAGCTTCTTAAACTGTTCGGGCAGACATTTATAAATCATATCGGCAGCTTCCGACTGCGAAGCCAGTACGGCATAATACATACCGTCTATTTGTATATCAATTCCCTTGCGTGTCGTGACAAAAGCATCATAAATCTGAATGCTTAATATCTGGTTGATAATAAATATCCGTGGAACGGGAGTGTGTGCGCACATGGCCATGATGTGGTCAGTATCTATTTCACCATCGAACATATCACGGAATATTTTTTCATAAGGCAGTCTGACACTGGATATGCCTTGCGGTTGGAAGCAAATCCAGTATAAATTGCGTTCTGAGATTCGTCCGTTTTTGTCCCGATATGTGATGTGAATAGGGTGATAGCAGCAAATAGCCATAAGCAATGCTTCTGCAACTTCTTCTCCATTACCTTCTTCCGAGAAATCGCATGTCATGACGTCTGTAGCGAAAGGTGTTTCCAGACCTTCTATTTTTGCTATCTCGTTGTATGGGATAAAGTGATTTTCTTCTAGCACCACTTCTTTCCCTTCTACTCCCCAGATGAACAACTCTGCTTTTAATTGCAGCGTACGTGATTCGTAAATATACTGACAACCGTTTGTTTCTGAAGTAATTCGGGTATATGGATAGTGCAAGGTACTTTCTTCCAGCCGTGCTTTCATTTCCTGATAAGCTTCCAGTATATCCGAAGAATGAGGCTGTTGCTCTTCTTCCTTTTGAGGAGTTTCCGGTTCGGCCGTTACTTTTTCATTCTCAGGTTGAGGAAGAGGTTGTTCTTCCTTGTCTGATTCTGGCTGAGCGGTTTGCATCTGTTCCTTTTCATGAATCAGTTGCTCTTTTTTCTCTAATAAAAGATGCATCTTTTTCTGCAATTCTGAAAGGTTGGCTTTCAAAGTTGAATTCTCAGATTGGATAGCATCTAATTTTTCCTGAGTTTCGGAAAGTTCTCTTTGCAAGGCTGTATAGTTTTTTGCAAGATCTTGTGAAGATTTTTCAGATTGTTCTTCCAGTTCCTTTTTATTAGCCTCGAGGATTTCTTTTTGTTTTTCTACTTCAGCCAGTTTTGCTTCCAGCTCTTTCTTGCTGGCAGCGATGGTTTCTTTCTGTTTATCTGATTCAGCCAGTTTTTCTTCCAGTTCTTTCTTACCGGCAGCAATAGTCTCTTTCTGTTTTTCCGCTTCAGTCAGTTTGGCCTCTAGTTCTTTCTTGCTGGCAGCAATAGTTTCTTTCTGTTTATTTGCTTCAGCCAGTTTTGCTTCCAGCTCTTTCTTATCAGTAGCTAGAACTTCTTTCTGTCTTTCAGAATCGGCTAGCTGATTTTTTAATTGTTGAATATCATTATCTCGTGAAACAATTTCCTGTTCAGAATATTGCATTTTCTCCAATCCGGTTGCTTTGTCGGATTGAAGTCTGGATATTTCAGTTTGGAGATGTGAAATCTCTTTCTGATGTTCTGCAATTGAGGTTTGTAATTGGGTGAGTTCAGTTTGTGCAAGTGATAACTCTTCCTGTGTTTCGGTTAGCTGAGTACGTTTATAAGTTGCTTCTTTATTAGCATCTTTGACTTCAAATGAAAGTTGCTGATTCTTTATTAATAGAGCTTCGTTGTCGTTTTGTAATTGTTCAATATCAATGCCTGTCAGCTTTTTGATCAGATGAAAAGTGAATTTACCCATAACTGTGTAAAAAGATAATTTGGTTAATGAATGTTGCAAATTACGTAAATATTTCTGAATGTTCAGTATAAATGCGGTTTAAATTGTATCTTTTTGCATGAAAAATCCAATCTATTTCAATCTTTATCATTAGTTTTGTACTTCATTTTAGAAAAATAAGAAAAATGCAAGACTTTATAACACACAATGAATATTTAACTGGAAATCGGGCGAATAGTTTGATTAATCGCAAAATGATATTCCGTATATTGGGTATTTTATTGTTTATAGAAGGTGGGCTGTTTTTATTATGTGCAGGTGTTTCCCTGTGCTATCAGGAACATAGTTATATTTATTTCCTTTATTCAACCTTATTAGCCGCAGCTGTCGGTTGCGTGCTGTTGTTCCTTGGTCGTAATGCAGAAAATAAGCTTTCTCGTCGTGATGGCTACTGTATTGTTGCATTTACATGGCTTTTATTTACTACGTTTGGAATGCTTCCTTTCTACCTCAGTGGCGAAATACCTTCTGTTACCGATGCTTTCTTTGAAACGATGTCAGGTTTTACAACCACAGGTGCAACGATTCTGGATGATATTGAGTCACTGTCGTATGGAATGCTTTTCTGGCGTAGCTTTTCTCAGTGGATTGGAGGTTTAGGAATTGTCTTTTTTTACGATAGCGGTATTACCGATATTCGGAGTCGGAAATCAGGTTCTGTTTTCTGCTGAAGCGACAGGGGTGACTCATGATAAGATTCATCCGAAAATCAGTATAATGGCTCAGTGGCTGTGGACTGTATATTTGCTTCTTACAATAACGGAAACGATATTGTTGATGTTGGGAGGCATGAATTTGTTTGATGCAGTCTGTCATTCATTTACAACTACTGCTACGGGCGGATATTCTACTAAACAGGATAGTGTGGCATATTGGAATTCTCCTTTTATAGAGTATGTGATAGCGATTTTTATGGTCCTGTCGGGAATAAACTTTTCATTATATTTTATGTGCCTGAAAGGAAAATTCTTCAATCTGTTCAAAGACGATGAATGTAGATGGTTCTTGATGTCTGTAGGTATAGTAACTTTACTTATCACAGTTCCTTTGGTCATGCAAAACCATTATGGATGGGAAGAAGCTTTTCGGAAGGCATTTTTTTCAAGTAGCAAGTATTCATACATCTTGTGGGTTTGCTACTGATGATTATAATGTATGGCCTCATTTTACATGGATGCTTTTGATTTATACAATGTTTGCAGGAGGTTGTACCGGCTCTACTGGCGGGGGAATAAAGAATATGCGTTTACTTATTCTTTTCCGTAATATGAAGAATGAGTTCAGCCGTCTGATTCATCCTCGTGCTGTATTACCCGTAAAGGTAAATCAGCAGGCACTTTCTCTTTCTACTATCTCTACTGTAAATACTTTTATTTTATTGTATTTGATTTGTATTTTTGTAGGCTGGGTAGCTTTAATGTTTATGGGACTTGAACTTACAGAGTCTTTTGGACTGGTAGTTTCTAGTTTGGGTAACGTTGGACCTGGTTTAGGTGCATATGGACCTGCCTTTTCGTGGAGTGCTCTTCCTGATCTTGCTAAATGGTTACTGTCTTTTATGATGTTAATAGGAAGATTGGAGCTATTTGGCATTCTGCTGATGTTTTCGCCTGGTTTTTGGCATAAACGTTGACCTTTTATTAGGTATCGAAAAGTCTTGTATAGAGAAGTTTAATACTGATTATTGCATAAGATAAATAGCCGTATCATTACTTAAATAAAGTTTGATACGGCTATTTTTTTATTCTAAAAGTACTATCCTATACTTTCTGGAATGCTTATTTAATTTTGAGGCACTCTCATGTTTGTATTAATTATAGTTCTGAAGCTAGAACGAAAATTTGTTAGTCGATAAAGCGTTTGGTCAGTTCATCAAATTCGTCTATTCTTCTATCACGCAAGAATGGCCACCAGCGACGAACATTTTCGCTTCGGTTCATATCTATCTCTACTACGAGATTTTCTTCTTTCAGATTGCTTGCTTGTGCAAGAATTTCTCCTTGTGGTCCGGCTACGAAGCTATTTCCCCAAAATTGGATACCATTGGTTTGTCCAGAAGGATCAGGTTCAAGTCCTACTCGGTTTACGGCGATGACAGGAAGTCCGTTTGCGACGGCATGACCACGTTGTACTGTTACCCATGCTCCAAGCTGACGCATCTTTTCATCTTGTGTATCACTGCTTTCCCATCCGATTGCTGTTGGATAAATAAGTAGCTCTGCACCTTTTAATGCCATCAGTCTGGCTCCTTCTGGATACCATTGATCCCAGCATACTTGAACACCTAGTTTACCCAGACTTGTTTCTATTGGCTCAAATCCCAGATCACCTGGAGTGAAATAGAATTTTTCATAATAGGCAGGATCATCTGGTATATGCATTTTACGATATTTTCCCGCAATACTTCCGTCAGAGTCGAATACAACGGCTGTATTGTGATAAAGTCCGGGTGCACGACGCTCAAATAGTGAAGTAACCAATACTATATGATAAGCTGCTGCTATTTCACTATAAAATCCGGTTGACGGTCCGGGGATAGGCTCTGCCAGATCAAATAAAGATGTATCTTCTGTTTGACAGAAATAGGGGGTATTATGTAATTCCTGTAGAACAACAAGTTGTGCACCGGCTTGTGCAACAGAAGCAATATTACGGTGCAATTTTTCCAAATTTATTTTCAGGTCATTCGTACATGCTTGTTGTACGATACCTACTCGAATGGTTCTTTTCATATCGGTTAAAATTTTAATGTTTGCTGTTTTTTACACTTTCCGGATATTGCATGGTAACGCAATGCAATGAGCCATGTTGCTTAATTAGTGGGCAACAATCTATTCCTACAATATCTTTTTCAGGAAAAGCTTGTGCTAATATCTGAGCAGCCTTTTGATCGTTATCCGGTTGGTTGTATGTCGGATACAATATGGCATCATTCATTATCAGGAAATTGGCATATGTTGCAGGCAGACGTTCACCTTCTTCATCATAAATAGCTGTTGGCATAGGCAGAGGAAGCAAGCGGTATGGTGTATTCTCCAGTGTACGGAACGTTTTCAGCTGTTCTTCCATTTTACTGAGTTCATCATAATGTTCATCTGCGCTATCTGTACATTGTACATAAACAATAGTGTTGTCCGGACAAAGTCTAGCCAATGTATCTATGTGGCTGTCAGTATCATCACCTGCAAGGAATCCGTGATCCAGCCATAAAACTTGCTGAAGATTTAAATCTTTCTTTTAAGTATAGCTCTATGTCCTCACGCGTCATTACGTCGTTCCGATTAGGAGCGAGGAGACAGGTAGAAGTTGTAAGCATGGTTCCTTTACCATCACTTTCGATAGATCCTCCTTCAAGTATAAAGTTACGACAGTTTGTATAACTCCCTTTTAACAGATTGCTCTGATATAAATTCCAGTTTATCAGGTTATCTTTATTTGCTGCAAACTTCATTCCCCAACCATTAAAACAGAAATCTAGCAGCAGGGGAGTCCCGTCATTTTGGAGCAATGTGATAAAGCCGTGATCGCGTGCCCAAGTATCGTTGGTCGGGCATTTTACAAAATGTATATTGTCTTTATATTTGAAGTCTTTTAATTTTTCTGGATATTCAGGGGCAATCAGTAAAAGAGGTTGCCGGGAAGCTATTTCACTGGCGAGGTTGAAAAAACATGTTTCTACTTCATCTAACATGTAGTTCCAGTCGGTTCCGCTATGCGGCCACGTCAGCTGGATGTAGCTTTGTGGATGCCATTCGGCGGGTAAGAAATAATTCTTTTCCATAATGAGATAGTTTGTTTTATAATGTTGTTGTTCTTTTCTTATTGGCTGTTACGCTTGCTGCGACGTTTTAATAGAATCCAGTCAAATAATTCGCGCCAGTTCGTAAAATCTTTTTTATACATTAAACCTATTCCTTGTGTTGTCAGAGTAGATTTTGTAAAGTATCTGTCGTTGGTTTGGTTATATCCTTTCAGACGGAAATCACCGTTTTTAAGTCAGTAGCCACATTGCTTCAAAATCTCCTACGAAGTTGGTGTTACGCATAGGATTATCGCGGTAACCGAAATTACCATTAATAATTAATCGGTTGTTAAGCAGTCTTCCTGAAAGAATAGCTTCTGCCTCTACGTCAGTCCACCCTTTATCGCCTGTACTTAAATTGGTTCCCACGTTCCAGTTCTGGCTGTCTATTACTTGAGAAAGCATATTATTTAACTGTCCGGAAAGTGTGCTGAAAGCCAGTGAACTTGTTGCATCCGACTGATTGGCATTGTTGGCATAATCAAAGGTATAAAACTTTCCAATACTCAACAAATAAATAATTTGTGTATTCATTTGCTCTTCTGTACTGGTTAAACTTCGTACCAATTCCCGGTCTTCATCGCTAACGGTCGGCAAGTCCAGGTCGAATTTTAATGTAGGAGCCGTCAGGTTACCTCTCAGATTCAGTAAACAGTTTACCTTTACAGTTCCTTTGGTATTTGAAGCATCAGCCACTAAATCATTTAATGAAGCAGAGTTAACGGTATAAACAGCTTGTACATCCAGATTGGCTTCTCGTGGATTTCCGTTGAATGAAACTGTTCCTCCTGATTGCAGGATGAAATCTTTATGGATAACATTCTGCATGCTCATTTTGTATATTCCTTCTTCGATATTGTAGTTACCGAAAATCTGGAAATCTCCTTTATTATAATAGTTGATACGCAGGTTGCCGGTTCCGTTTGCAGAAATGTTATCTCTTGCTATAGGATCCATGACGATACGCATGGTAGCAGCCGGAGTTGCTTCTATCTGGAGATTAATGTGGGTATCAGTAGGAGTGTCTTCTTCCTCCTTATTATTTGTTTTGTTTAAATGATGATATAATTCAGTCTGAATTGTTTTCTTGCTGTCTTCGGGGAGTCTTATCCACAAATTTTATGAATTGTGTTATTGGTTGCTTCAGCTGCTGTGGCGGTTACGTATGTAAACTTTGTTTGTGGATCAGTTCGTAATGTCCCGTCCACAGTAAGTGTATTGTTTCCTCCGCGCAGCAACACTTCTCCAGTTGTATATATTTTACCATAGAAAGGAAATTCAGGTGTTTCCTTTTCCGTGTGATATACCAGCATATTGTTTGTGTTGAACCGGAAATCATACATCAGGTTCTTTAGTTTTGTATGTCTGAGTGCGCCATTAACTAACCCTGTATGTCCTTCGGGGTCTGTTACTTGTATGTTGTCGAAGGCAAAGTGCCCTGAGCTTATACGGAATGAGTCTGCATGAGCGGTGAATGATGTATTAAGGATATTTACTTTCATGCTGGCATCTGCTTGAGCACATCCCTCCAGGTCAAGTCCGGAGAAAGGGCCGTATAATCGGACGCGTCCAAAGACTCTTCCCTGCATATTTGTAAATATATTCTCTACAAAAGGTTGCAGGAAGGAAAGATTTGTACCTCCTGCCTGAATATTTAAGTTTAATCCTTTTTCCTTAGGCGAAACATACCCGGTTACATTAGTGAAGTAATGGTCATTCTCTTTTATGTCGGCATGTAAGCGTACTCCTCCTAATTCATTGTCCCATTCACCTCTTATATCTCCCTGACCTAATAACGCATCGTTCAGCGAAAAGTCTTTTACGTTGAGTCGGGTATACATCACCGGATTGTTAAGTACATTATGTAAGTGGACACGTCCAGTTACTAGACCATTGAATTTAACTGCATGAAACTGAATTATATCCATTACATATTGTAAGTCGATATTACTCAAATCCACCAGACAAGAGTCTGTTGTTTCCTTTCCAATACGTCCGTTTGCACGCACATATTGGTTTTGATGCTCAAATAGAAAGTTGTCGATTTCTATCAGGTTTTTATCAATGGTTATTTGTGATGGATGTATTTTCCATATCGTATCATTTAAAATAATTTTGCTTGGACGCAGGTCTATCATCGTCGATAAGCGATTACTTTCTTCTGATTTATGGAAACTTGTAATAGCTTCTACCATACCGCTAAAAGTGGAAGGAACATTATTTCCCCAATGGATGGTAGTTTTTAATTTATCGTCGCTGACCCGAGAATTTACAGCCAAATTAATCATTGCACCTTTTTGCAGACGTTTGTTTATACGCACTTGGCATTGCAGTTCATCTGAAGTGTTATTACACAATAACGTTCCTGATTCGAAATATGAGTCGTTGTAAACAAATGCTGGAAGATAACCTCTAATTTGCAAGCGTGTACGGTTATCATCAAAATATCCGTTTAATGTAGCCGGCATGTATAGTTCAACAGGGATTTTGAATACCTTTGAGAATAACTCTGTATCTTCCAACTGGAAATTGAACTGAAAATCATTGTTTGTTTCAGGCAATTCCTTGTTGAGAACGAGTAATGACGGAATGTACCGTTGCAATGTCTTCAGTATACTTGCTGGAAGAGTACGGTAAGAATAGTTCCCTTTGACAAAGCCATTGAGGAAAGGAGAACGGATTTCTATTTGTTTTTCCTGACTATTACTTACGTTTCCGGCAAATATGCTTAAGTTTTTTAAGAAATAACATTGATCTTTTTCTGGAGCGTTGACCTGTACGCTGTCAATACTGATTTTTCCCTGCATGTCATCAATGGAGTGTCCGCTGAAGTCGGCAGTCAGATTCAGTGACATATCTGTATCTTTATATTGGTCTGTCAGATTCAGATCGTTAGGACGGAAGTTACGTACCACAGCTTTTAGATTGAAATCAGGCACAGCTTGTCGTGTTGCAACATGTCCGTTTATTTCAATGTTTGCATTGCTGTCGTCCAAAGATAATTTTCCGTTAAATCCTCCTGGAGTATATTGTCCGTCAAGCATGATGTTGCGGTATTCATACTGCTTGTATGTAAACGAAGAAATCACTCCCTTAATATATGATTCAGCTTTGCCGTCATGATATTTGAAACCTTGCAATTCTATGTCGAATGTTGTGCTTCCCAGTGTCTTTTCCTGGTTTAACAAGGTCCCTAATTGTAATTCCGGACTGATTATTTTTCCAGAATAAGAACGTAGATGGGTTAATGTATCGGAGTGCATGGTTACATTGGCCCGAATACTTCCTACATCTGTAAGAAGTGTGCCATGTGTTGTTAATTGATTCAGATAACCGGAAATATCTCCGTTGAAACTTATGTCCCCAATCCGTTTCAGAATATCGGGAACATTGTTTTTGCCACTTAGGTTATAAAGTAACCAGTTAATACCTTCTTTATCTACTTCCAGTTGCGACAGGTTACCAAAAAGGAACATATTATTTTTTCGTTCCAGTGGTTTATCATAGCTTCTGCTTTCAGCAAAAGACTTTGAGTATTGTTTGATATATAAATGTCTATACACTTGGTTTGATATCCTTTTCCGTCCAACGACATGCGCAGGTTTATAGCTTCATTGAAATGAGCTAGTGCAGGTACAAACATGGCAAAGTCAGCCAATGTAATACGAGCTCTCATATGAGCCATATACCGTGTGTCATTGTTTATTACAGGAGCAGATGAAGCACTGTCGTATGTTGCAGCAAGCGTATCTATATTCAGCTCACTGTTAGGAAAAGAAACCTCAATATTGTTTGCCTGTAATCCATGGTGATTGGCTGTAAATTTTCAGTGCCAGTTTCTTTAATTTGAATCCACTCTGTTCATTGAAACTTATACGTTTGATTTGCGCATTGAGAGAATCAGGCGTTAAGGCTTTTAGTGAAAGTGTTGCTGAAAGATTCTGTATGCCTAAATGGTTTGAATTGAAACGTCCAGGAGTTTGAGCTTCGGAAAGTAAGTCATAGTAGACCTGTCCGCGACGAATCAATACGGAATTAATACGCAAATCGATGGTTGATTTTTCTTGATTGTATCTTTTGAGGCAAATGCATCAAGTACAAACTGGAAATTAGTCTTACTGTCAGGGGTCGGACGGTTGAGGTGAGCGTTCAGACCAAAAAGCTGTACACTGCTGATGCGTATTTTGCCGTGTAATAAAGACGATAACTCCATCTTAGCAGATAAACGGTTTATTTTCAGCAGCTCCTTGCCAGACTTGTCTTCCAGATATACATTCTGTATAATGACACGGTTCAGCAGTCCTAAATCGATATTTCCGATTCTGACCTCAGTCTGCATGATACGGCTGAGCTCTTGAGCCGTAAAATCGGATAGCCGTTTTTGAATAAAAGGAATACTCAAAACGGCGATAATTCCGAAATAGCATACCAAAGCTAATATGATGGTAGATCGGACAATATGTTTTATACTTCTGAACTTGCTCATGGGTATGACTCAAAAATTAATCAAAATTACAAATATCGCTCGAAGTAATCTATATTTTACCTTCTTATTTTATTATTTTAAAATACAAATTCGTACTTTTGGCACATTATTTAGAAACTAACACATTTAAGGTATATGAAGAAGAACATAATGTTAGCATGCCTGATGGCAATGGCACTGGGAGCACAGGCTCAACAGGGGGGGAATTACACAAGACATGTTGAACCAAATTAAAAGCAGCTATAAGCATACGCCGGCAGATAAGGCTATTTATAATGCCATGGCTGAAACCAGTATAGCAGTACTTGCGAAAAATCATGAAAATCTGGCTAATTTCGATACTAACTTCACCAATAAAGTTGTTTCACATGGCATAACAGACCAGCAGCAGTCTGGACGTTGCTGGCTTTTTACCGGATTGAACGTATTGCGTGCTCAAATGATGGCTAAATATGGTCTGGACGAAATGGAGTTCTCTCAGAACTATTGCTTTTTCTACGACCAGTTAGAGAAAGCTAATCTTTTCTTGCAGGGGATTATTGACACGCGTGAAAAACCAATGGATGATAAGATGGTAGAGTGGTTATTCCGCAATCCTATAAGCGACGGAGGACAATTTACTGGTATTTCAGATGTTATAGGTAAGTATGGAGTAGTTCCGTCTTCGGTTATGCCAGAAACCTATAGTAGTGAAAACACATCACAGATAGCTCGTCTGGTTGGCTTGAAGTTGAGAGAGTTCGGTCTGCAATTACGTGATGAGGCTGCAAAAGGAGTAAAGGTTTCTGCACTTGAAGCTAAAAAGACAGAAATGCTTTCTACCGTTTATCGTATGCTTGCCTTAGCATTCGGTGAACCTGTGGAACGTTTTACCTGGACTATGAACGGTGAAACGAAGGAGTATACTCCACAGTCTTTTTATCAGGAATATTTGGGAAATGACTTAACCAATAATTATGTCATGCTGATGAACGACCCCAGTCGTGAATATTATAAATGCTACGAAATAGATTTTGACCGTCATGTTTATGATGGAAAGAACTGGACTTACGTCAATTTACCTGTTGAGGATATAAAAGCAATGGCTATTGAATCAATAAAGGATAGTACAATGATGTATTTCTCTTGTGACGTCGCGAAATTCTTAGACAGTAAGCGTGGTACTCTCGATTTAAAGAATTTTGATTATGAATCACTGATGGGTACTACGTTCGGAATGAATAAGAAACAGCGTGTCCAGACCTTTGCCAGTGGATCCAGCCATGCTATGACTTTGATGGCTGTAGATTTGGATAAAGACGGTAAGCCGAAGAAATGGATGGTTGAAAACAGTTGGGGAGCAGAGGCTGGTTATAAGGGACATCTGATTATGACCGATGAGTGGTTTGACGAATATATGTTCCGTCTGGTAGTAGAAAAGAAATATGTACCAGAAAAGGTACTGAATATTTTGAAGCAGAAGCCAATCCGTCTGCCGGCATGGGACCCTATGTTTGCTCCAGAAGAATGATGAGCAGATAAGTTTGTTTATATATTTTTGTAGACGTCCTGATGTTTTCTGAAAATACAGGTTTTCAGAATAAACATCAGGACGTTTATTTTTGGCTTTAGGGTTGTTTTTCTCTTCCTTTTTGCTTAATTTCGTAATTATCCTTAATTTAAAATCTGATTCTTATGAAGAAATATCGGAAAGCAAAATCGAAGTATATTGCTGTCTGTTCGTTAACCTTATGGTTATATCAGCCTGTAAATGCACAAATAGAGATTACAACTCTTCCGGATAGTGTGATAACGGTTGGATACGCTCGGGGTACACTGAAGAACATATCCGGTTCGGTAGAACAAATTACCGAACAGCAAATGAATAAAGAGCAAATAACTAATCCGCTGGAAGCTATTCAGGGACGAGTACCAGGATTGACTATCATGAAAAGCAGTAATGGTACAGCGGCTCTGGAATCTGTCCGAATGCGAGGAACCACTTCGTTGACAAGTGGTAATGATCCATTGATAATTGTAGATGGGGTGTTGGGCGATTTAAGTATGCTGACTTCGATCTATCCGACCGATATAGAAAGTTTTACAATCTTGAAAGATGCCTCAGAAACAGCGCAGTACGGTTCTCGTGGTGCCTCGGGTGTGATTAATATTACAACAAAAAAAGGAATCTCTGGTAAAACGCGTATTAATTACAACGGAAGCTTTGGCATTGCCCATGCTTATCGTCATCTGGATATGCTCTCTGGCGATGAATATCGGAAAGTAACAAGCGAGAATGGAATTTCTATTCTGGATAAAGGCTGTAATACTGATTTTCAAAAAGAAATAGAACAACTAGGGTTGCAGCAGAATCATAACATCGCTTTTTATGGTGGAGGAGATGCTTCCAACTATCGTGTTTCTTTGGGCTATTTGAACCGTGAGGGAGTGATACAGAATGAAAGCATGAAGCTTTTTACATCGAATATGAATATGTCGCAAGATATATTCGATAAATTTATCCAATGCGAACTTGGACTGTTTGGATCAGTCAAGAAAAACCGGAATTTGTTCGATTATCAGAAAACTTTTTATTCGGCAGCGGCTTTTAACCCTACTTTCCCTAACCATAAAGATTATACGACCGACGCTTGGGACCAGATAACTACTGCCAGCCAGATAACCAATCCTTTGGCTTGGATGGAGGTCAAATGATCGTGATGATGTTTCTTATTTCAGTGCTCATGCCCGTTTGAATTTTAATTTGTCGCCCGACCTGAAATTTATTCTTTTCGGCTCGTATACTTATAATGATACAGAGAACTCACAGTATTTGCCCACTATAGTCTGGGCAAACGGACAGGCGTATCGTGGAAACCGCCGTTCGGAATCTGTCTTAGGGAATGCAATGCTTACATATCGGAAACAGTTGAAAAAGCATTTCATAGATGTATTGGGATTGGCAGAGCTGGAGAAAAATACATATACCGGATTTTATAACTACGGTAACAAACTTTTCTTCCCGATATTATGGGGTTCGACAATCTTCAGGACTGGAGCTCGTGCTTCCCCTTGGGAAAGGAAACAGGTTCATATTTGATGAGGAACCTCATCTGGCGTCTTTCCTGGGACGAGTGAAATTATACATATGACGAACCG
>ENA-OQBV01001196-OQBV01001196.1-human-gut-metagenome-genome-assembly--contig:-NODE-1196-length-13317-cov-3.508112_pt1 | contig 13317 bp, 15 predicted proteins | sample MGYA00242750_ERZ504559 | MGnify/ENA primary metagenome ERZ504559 (study PRJEB26092, sample SAMD00036230) | human gut metagenome | host: Homo sapiens | study: EMG produced TPA metagenomics assembly of...
AGCAGATGGACAGTCTGGATATCATGGATAAATTTTATGAGAAGAAATATCAGGATATGGAGACAAGGTTATACCGTTTGTATGATGAGATTGAAGGCGTGGAGAACAGTATAGAAGAAGTCAAGAATCGCCTGCTGAATATCCGGCAACAGAAAATATCAGAAGAAAACGTCTATCAATTTCTTTTATATTTTGATAAACTATATGATAAGTTCACCGACCTGGAGAAGAAAGAATTTCTTAACAGCTTTGTAGAACAGGTGGACATTTATGAGCAGGAGCAGCCAGATGGCAGATTCCTGAAGCACATAAAGTTCCGTTTTCCGGTGTATTTTGGAGACAGGGAAACACAGGAACTTTGTTGGGACAACGAAAGTATCGTTGAGACGGTGTGTTGTCTACAGAAAAGAGAGATTATATGAGTAAAAGAAAGAAGATCAAAACGACAAAAGAACAAATTGTAGAGTACTGGGAAGCAGAAGTGGATGAGTGTGGATTTTTCAGAAGCACATGAGAGATGCTCGAGAAGTGGATGTAAGAGACATCTTTAGAGATGCCATATAGTTCCAGAATCACTTGGAGGAGAAGATATTCCATCAAATCATGTATTATTATGCAGTAGGTGTCATCTGGATAATCCAAATGTTGCTGATCCGGAGATTATGTGGGATTGGCTGAGAGCTTATAAGATAAGTTTTTATGATATGTTTTGGCAAGTCCAGGGGATGAAGGAATATGAAAAGATTTACGCGTGTTCCTTTCAATACAGCAACCTTGGTAGGCATTTTCAGAAGGGCATTGAAAGAATATGATAGAGTGCATGGAAGGGCGACAAAACGGAATGTTGTTCCTTATATTAAAGTAACTGAATATCTGTAAAGAGTGAAAGCGTATTCTGGTAAGGTGGGAGAATGAAATCTGCATTGGGAAGGTTAGAGGAAAATTATGGAATATATAGCACATATCGATGAAAAAGATAAAAAAAGGATACAGACAGTAAAAAATCATTTGGAAGGAACGGCAAAACTTTCAGGAGAATTTGCGGGAAAATTTGGGAAAGAAGACTGGGGTTACTGTAATGGGATGCTACATGATATTGGAAAGTATTCTGTGGATTTCCTGAAAAGGATCACAGGGGAAAGTAATCAGAGGGTGGATCACTCTACGGCAGGAGCGAGGGTCTGCGTGGAGAAAGGTGGAAAGTACCGTTTTTTAGAATATTGCATCGGTGGGCATCATACCGGGCTTCCGGATTATGGCAGTAATTATGACAATGCAGGTGATCCTACGCTAATGGGGAGAAGAAAGAAAAAAATTCAGTGATTATCAGGTATATCAGACAGAAATTGATATTCCGGAAATCGTAACGGATCCATTTGATTTCAAGAAGACAGTGAATCTAGATTTTTCCATGAGTGTTTTTATAAGAATGTTGTATTCTTGTCTGGTCGATGCTGATTTCCTAGATACAGAGGCATTTATGAGTCGTGGGAAAAAGGTAAGAAATTCTGGGGAACCGGTGGGAGTTCTTCTTGAAAAATTGGAAAAGCATGTTTCAGAATGGCTGAAAAATCAGGACATGGATACAGTAAATGGAAGGAGAACAGAAATTTTAAAGCATTGTTTAGAAGAAGGAAGATCTGAGAGAGGACTATTTCGTCTGACAGTTCCGACTGGCGGTGGAAAGACAATAGCTTCTTTGGCGTTTGCATTACGTCATGCAGTCGAAAATCAAATGGATCGGGTAATTTATGTCATTCCATATACAAGTATTATTGAACAGAATGCGAAGGTGTTCAGAGAGATTTTAGGAGACGAAAATGTGCTGGAAAATCATTGTAATATTGCTTATGAAGTGGATTCTCAAAGAGCGGAAGAACTTCAGCCAATGCAGCTTGCAGCTGAGAACTGGGATAAACCGGTTGTTGTTACAACAAACGTACAGTTTTTTGAATCCTTATTTGCAAATAAGCCTTCCAAATGCAGAAAATTACATAATATTGCAAATAGTGTGATTATTTTTGATGAAGCGCAGATGTTGCCAAACGATTATCTGAAACCGTGCATTGCAATGATAGAAGAACTTCTCAATAATTATAAGACGAGTGTTGTTTTGTGTACAGCAACTCAGCCGGCTTTAAAATCATTTTTCCAGAGTGAAGTCTTAGCAACAGAGCTGTGTCCTAGAATGGATGAACAATTTCATTTTTTTAAGAGAACATTGTTTGAAAATATCGGAACAGTGACGGAAGATTGTCTGATGAACAAGCTAACGGAGGAATATCAGGCACTTTGTATTGTCAACACGAAAAAGAGAGCACAAAATATTTACAAAGAGTTAAAAGAAGACGGTGTATACCATTTATCCACAAGTATGTATCCGAAGCATAGAAAACGGGTTTTAAATGAGATAAGAGAAAGGCTCGGGGAAAATAAAAAATGTATTCTCATTTCCACCAGCCTTGTAGAGGCAGGCGTAGATCTTGATTTTCAGTCAGTTTACCGAGAACTGGCAGGAGTGGATTCCATGATACAAGCGGCAGGACGATGCAACAGAGAAGGGCAGCGTAAGGTGGAAGAGAGTAAAGTGTTGATTTTTAGATTTGAAGAAAAAGAGAACATTTTAGGACAGCGTCAGCAGATCGATGTAACAAAAAGTCTGATAGCAGATGGAAGGAATCTCTCAGATAGAGAGACTATTACAAGATATTTTGAAATGCTGTATCATATCAAGGGAGAAAGTCTGGATAAGAAAAAAATCATGGACGAGTTTACAAATAAGAAAATAAAATATCGGTTTGCGCAAGTAGGAAAAGACTTCCGATTGATTGAACAAAATACAAAAACAGTTTTTATAAATTGTGAAGAGGAAGCAGATAAGATTCTCCGAGAATTAAAAGTGAAAGGATTTACCAGATCTGGGATGCGAAATGCAACTCAATATTGCGTTACAGTGTATGATCAGACATTTGACAAGATGTATGGCGCCGGCATGCTGAAACCAATAGCGGAAAATATGGAAGATTTTTATGAATTGACAGATGAGAGCAGATATACAGAAGAGATGGGGCTGGAATTAGAAATTGATAATGGGATGGTATTGTTTTTTTAAAGAATTATGAAATAGAATGGATAGGAAATGAAAGAAGCAGTGAATATGCAGAACTTTGAGGAGTTCTATCATAAACACTGCTTCTTTTGCAGTAGTTAAAGCTACTACTAATATTTCAATCCACAGAAAAATCCGACAAGGTAAGTATAGCATACAGCTTTTTAAGGCTCAAGGAGTACAATAGAAAAATGTAGTATATTAAAAATTCATTAGAAGTATTTTAACAAAATGGTATTTGGGTTGATTAGTGAGGAAAAGTATGATATATTGACAATATAAGAGAATAGATAAAATAATGAGAATAATAAGGTGAAATAGATAAAGGAGTATGTGGATGATTTTATATCATGGAAGTAATGCGATAGTGGAATATCCTGAGATTAGAAAAGCGAAATATAACAAAGATTTTTATTTTGGATTTTATTGCACACGATATCAGGAACAAGCAGAACGATGGGCTACGAGATATGGAAAAAAGGGATATGTTAATCAATACGAATATGAGCCAAAATTGGAAAAAATGAATTACCTTTTATTTGAGAAAGACAGAGAATGGTTGGATTTATTGTGGCGTGTCGTCAGGGGAAATCACACAAATATGATATTGTGGAAGGACCAATGGCAGATGATACGATTTATAATTATATACAGAATTTTATTGATGGGAAAATATCAAGAGCTGCTTTCTGGGAATTGGTAAAATTCAAGTATCCTACTCATCAGATTAGCTTTCATACGATTTCTGCTTTGGATACACTGAAATTTGTAGGATGTGAGGTGTCATATGGCAAGAAAAAATAACAATCACCTATTTTTTACATGTAGTTTGATTGAATATATTGGAAGAAAAGTGAAAAGAACGAGAAAACAGGTAGTAGATTTTCTTGGAGAAGAACGGATTGAGAGAATTTATGAGTATGCAGATGTGTTCCACTGCGAGCCAATTGAGAAGGTGGCGGATGAATTTATAGAGGAAAGTAAGATAACATTGGGAAATTTTGATAATGAGAAGGAGTGTAAGTATTTAGTCCCTGATTACTGGAATATAGGAGAAGTATATGAGCGTTTGATAGAAGACTCCTATGGCGATGAGGAAGTTATAAAGGGAATTTGGGAGGTATATCATTCATGGATTGATGAGCATATTTCAGATTATAATACAGATTTTTATTATCAGCCACGAGATTATATTGCAGCGTGTTACGAGGAAGGAGTGATCTTATAATGAGAATGAAAAAAGAGGTGAGAATATGGGAATGGGAGTAAAGGTAAAAGTCTGGGGAGATTATGCATTATTTTCACGTCCTGAGTTAAAAGTAGAACGATACTCTTATGACGTAATGACACCTTCGGCGGCGAGAGGAATTTTGGAAGCTATTTACTGGCATCCGGGGATGCGGTGGATCATTGATAAGATATATGTAAAAAATCCGATTCATTTTACAAGTGTACGAAGAAATGAAGTGAAGAGTAAGGTTTTAGCCAGTAATGTACTGTCAGCGTATAATGGGGGCAAGAAACCTCTTTATATAAGCAGTAAAGAAGAAATCGTTCAGAGAGCTTCTATGATTTTGACGAATGTGGAGTATGTAATCGAAGCACACTTTGAGATGACAGAGAAGGCAAATGAAACAGATAATCCAGGGAAATTTAAGGATATTATGATGAGACGTCTGAGAAGAGGAGAGTGTTATCATATGCCATATTTTGGATGCAGAGAGTTTCCGGCAAACTTTGCATTATGTGAGGAAGAGGAAATTAAGACCGCTTTTGACGATGTGCCTGAAAAAGATTTCGGATTGATGTTGTTTGATATGGATTATAGCGATAAAGAAAATATCAGTCCAATGTTTTTTAGGGCGGTTATGAAGCGTGGAGTCATAGATTTGCAGAATTGCGAGGTGATACGATGATTTTGCAGGCGCTTGCGAAATATTATGAAAACCTGGCAGAGGAGGGAAAGGTACCTAAGCCTGGATGGTGCAGTGCAAAAGTATCTTATCAAATCAATCTGTCTGAAGAGGGAGATGTAAAGGGAATCAGCTGTTTGAAGACAGAGGAAGAGCGGGGAAAGAAAACGGTTCAGGTTCCTCAAGTGTTTTTAGTACCTGAGATGGTTACAAGATCTTCGGGTGTATCTGCTAATTTTTTGTGTGACAATGCGAAATATTTACTTGGGATCAGCCAGGAAACAGATGAAAAAAGCAAAAAGAGAGCAAAAGAGTGCTTTGATGCTGCAAGGGAAAGACATCTATCTATATTGGCTCCGGGAAAAAGTACGATGGCCAAGGCAGTATACTTATTTTTTGAAAAGTGGAATCCTGAAGAAGCAATGGAACATCCGGAAATCAGAGATAATTGGGAAGAAATTACAGATGGAAGCAATTTGATTTTTGGAATGGACATGGATTACGCTCAGGATGATACAGAGGTCAAGGTGGCTTGGGACAGTCATAATTCCGGGGAGAGTAAAGATGTCCAGGGAATTTGTCTTGTGACGGGAGAAAGAGCAGAAATAGCAAGAATCCACAGAGGAATCAAAGGTGTTCCGGGTGCGCAGTCAAGTGGAGCGGCACTGGTTTCCTTTAATGCACCTGCGTTTGAGTCATATGGAAAGGAGCAAAGCTATAATGCTCCGGTAGGAACCTATGGAGAGTTTGCTTATACAACGGCACTGAATTATTTGTTATCGAACAGAACATATTCACTACAGATCGGGGATACGATGGTTGTTTTCTGGGCAGAAAGTGCAGAGACAGATTACCAGGCTGTATTTATGGGATGTATGGATTCACCTACAGATAATCAGGAGGAATTAAAGAGCCTTTTTGAACGGATACGGTTAGGACAGCCTGTAATATATCAGGGAAATGAATTGGATCCAGAACAAAGGTTTTATGTTCTTGGATTAGCGCCGAATGCGGCAAGATTATCCGTGCGGTTTTTCTATGAAAATTCATTTGGAAACATTTTGAAAAATATTTTTGCCCATTATAAGAGGATGGAGTTAATCAGACCCAAATGGGAACAGAAAGAGTATCTGAGCGTGAGGGAAATGCTGTTTGAAACGGTTAATAAAAAATCAACGGATAAAAAGCCAGTATCAAACATGGCTGCCATGACTTTTCGGGCAATTTTATCAGGCAGCAGATATCCGGAACGCTTGTATTCAGATACCTTGATTCGCATCCGTGCAGAGCAAGATGAAGGAAAACTTAATTGGAGAAGGATCGCCATTATAAAGGCATATTTAATGAGAAATCGTAACTGGGAGAAAGGAGAGGATTATATGGGATTGAATGAAGAAAGCAATGATATTGCGTATGTACTTGGAAGGCTGTTTTTTGTTTTGGAAGCGATACAGATAGAAGCGAATCCAGATATCCAGGCGACAATTCGAGACCGGTATTACAATTCAGCATGCGGAACACCTGCATCTGTATTTCCTATTTTGATCAAGCTCAAAAATAGTCATTTAAAAAAAATAGGAAGAGAGAAGGACGGAGCAAAAAAATATTATGAAAAACTTTTAGCTGAACTTATGTGGAAGATAGATTGTCAGAAAGGTTTTCCAAAACGATTGTCGTTGGAAGAGCAGGGAATGTTTGCAATCGGTTATTATCATCAGAAACAGAAAAAATATGAAAAAAGGGAGGAAAAATAAATGAGTGAAGTGATTAAAAACAGGTATGAATTTGTAGTTTTATTTGATGTGGAAAATGGAAATCCGAACGGGGATCCGGACGCGGGGAATATGCCGAGGATTGATCCGGAAAGTGGACTTGGGTTAGTCACAGATGTCTGTTTGAAAAGAAAAATCCGGAATTATATTGAGACGGTCAAAGAAGATGCAGAAGGCTATAAGATTTATATAAAAGATGATGTTCCTCTAAATAGAAGTGACCGTGAGGCATGTGCAAGTGTTGGAGTGGAGGAAACAGACGAGAAAAAGGTAACAGAATCTTTGAAAAAATTAAAGAAAAATGATGAGAATGTCGATGTCAAAATCCGGGATTATATGTGCCAGAACTTTTTTGATATTCGAACATTTGGTGCTGTGATGACAACGTTTGTAAAAGCTGCTTTAAATTGTGGACAGGTAAGAGGACCGGTACAGCTTGGATTTGCAAGAAGCATTGATCCAATTGTTTCGCAGGAAGTTACAATCACGAGGGTGGCGATTACTACAGAAAAAGATGCTGCGAACAAAAGTACGGAAATGGGAAGAAAGAGTGTAGTACCTTATGGACTGTATCGTGTAGAAGGGTATGTATCTGCGAACCTGGCTCGGAAAGTGACAGGATTTTCAGAGGAAGATCTTGAATTGTTGTGGGAAGCAATTATCAATATGTTTGAACATGATCATTCTGCCGCAAGAGGAAATATGGCAGTCCGGGAACTGATCGTATTTAAACACAGCAAAGAATTAGGAGATTGTCCGGCTTATAAATTATTTGATTCTGTGGAGGTGCGAAAAAAAGAGGAAGTAGAATATCCTAGAAGTTATAGAGATTATATTGTTGAGGTTCATGAGGAAAATATACCGGATTCAGTAGAAATGAAAAGGATGATTTGATGGAATATGCAGAAGATGATTATTTGATGTTATCAGGTATTCAACATTTTAAATTTTGCAGAAGACAATGGGCGTTGATTCATATTGAACAGCAATGGGCAGAAAATGTGCATACAGTTGTCGGGGAATTGATGCATAAAAGAGCACATGATCCGTATCTCGTGGAAAAGAGAAAAGATCTGCTTGTGGCAAGATCGCTTCCGATTGCTTCAAGATTGCTGGGAGTCAGTGGGGAATGTGATGTTGTTGAGTTTCACAGATGTGAAGATGGAGTAAAATTACACGGTCACAGAGGATTGTTTTCTGTTTATCCGATTGAGTATAAAAAGGGAAAGCCAAAAGTTACTGAGGAAGACAGACTTCAGCTTGCAGCGCAAGTATTGTGCTTGGAGGAAATGTTTTCTACAGAAATTCCAGAGGGAGCATTGTTTTATGGGGAAACAAGGAGGCGCGAGGTAATAACGATTACAGAGGAGTTGCGACAAGAAGTCATCGATATGTTTCAAGAAATGCATCAATATTTTGATAGGAAATATACACCGAAGATGAAATATAGTAAATCGTGTAATGCATGTTCTCTCAGAGATATTTGTTTACCTAGACTTGGAAAGTCGGGGTCTGTGAGGGCATATATTACTCAGATGCTGAAGGAGGAAGAGTAATGAGAAAGTTATTGAATACATTATATGTGACCTCTGAGAACAGTTATTTGGCATTAGATGGAGAAAATATTGTAATTCTTGAAGATTCGACTGAAATAGGACGCTTGCCTTTGCATAATTTAGAAGGAATAGTTTCTTTTGGATATAAAGGAATCAAGTCCTGCACTTATGGGAGCATGTGCGGATCGGAATATTTCTTTGTGTTATATGACACCTCAGGGGAAATTTTTGGCCAGAGTAACGGGAAAGGTAAAAGGAAATGTTATATTGAGAGAACAGCAGTATGCCAGTACAAAAAGTGAAGAACAAAGTCTTGAGATAGCAAAGAATTGCATTTTAGGGAAGGTGCATAATGCAAGATGGGTGTTGGAACGTGCTGTTCGGGATCATAGTTTTCAAATAGATGTAGAACGAGTAAAGGCGGCATCTGAGTATTTGAAAAATTCTTTGGGATATATTCAAAATAGCCAATCAAAAGATCAGTTAAGAGGATATGAAGGCGAAGCAGCGAGTATTTATTTTGGAGTGTTTGAACAATTGATATTACAGCAGAAAAAGGATTTTAAATTTCAAGGTAGAAATAAAAGACCTCCAAAGGACAATGTAAATGCGTTACTGTCTTTTGTGTATACGTTGCTTACAAATCAGATTATATCGGCGCTGGAAAGCGTTGGTTTGGATCCGTATGTTGGATATCTTCATACAGAGCGTCCAGGTAGAGCATCATTGGCATTAGATTTAATCGAAGAATTAAGAGCAGTGCTGGCAGATAGATTTGTTCTATCACTGATTAATAAGAGGATAATTTCAGGTAAAAATTTTGTGACAAAAGAAAATGGAGCTGTATTGATGGATGATGATCTAAGAAAAAAATTGTTGACAGAATGGCAGAATAAAAAGAAAGAAACACTGACCCATCCGTATCTTAAAGAAAAGATAGAATGGGGAATGGTTCCTTATGTACAGGCCATGCTCTTGGCAAGATATTTGAGAGGGGATTTAGATGGTTATCCGGTATTTCTCTGGAAATGAGGCGAAAATGGGATGTTAGTGTTGATTACATATGATGTGAACACAGAAACAGCGGCTGGAAAGAGGAGATTGCGCCAAGTGGCAAAACAGTGTGTAAATTATGGGAGAAGAGTGCAAAATTCTGTATTCGAATGTATCTTAGATAATGCACAGTGTGTTATGCTTAAGGCAAAACTGACAGATATCATCGATGAAGAAGTTGATAGTTTGAGATTTTATTACTTGGGAAATCAATATAAAACAAAAGTCGAACATGTTGGTGTAGACAGAGGAATTTCGGCGGATGGAATTCTTATTATGTAACTGGGGTGCGGATGATAAGCAAACATAAAAATGCTGGGAGATTCGCACCAAAAAAATGCACAAAAATTAGTTGAAGAGGTGAAAGTTAGAGAAATATGATGAGGAAAAGAGAATGATATTGGTAGAATTGAGTAATATTAAAGAATATAAAGCCTAAAATTAGGCAAAATTGCTGTCACTCCCTTCGCGGGAGTGTGGATTGAAATATTGTCATACTCATTTGCAGGATCGTAGGTTTTGTCACTCCCTTCGCGGGAGTGTGGATTGAAATGCTATTGTAGTACCGATATGATGAGTACATTCCGAGTCACTCCCTTCGCGGGAGTGTGGATTGAAATCAGGCGGGGACTTTCGGATAATTGGATCCATTAAGTCACTCCCTTCGCGGGAGTGTGGTGGTATATGTGGTGGACGGGCTGCCGGAAGATGCCGATGATTTCCGGTATCCGGGAGATGCGATCGAACCGGAAATACAATCGGAGTTGGAACGTGCATTAAGCGGGGAAACGGTATTGCCGGAGAAGATTCTGGATACAGACTGGGGAAATATTTTTTATTGCTTATTATCCGTTGTATAATGAATCAGGAGAAGTCATCGGTGCACTTGGAATAGAAGTTGCGGCAGATATAGAAGCCGAGGCGGTACATGACAAATCCATTATACAGAGACATGGCAAATACTGATTTTATGACAGAACTAAAGAACAGAAATTCTTATGAGACAGACCGGCAGAACCTGGATGCAAAGAAGAAATGGAATGGCCTGACAGTGGCAGTGATCGATGTGAACAATCTGAAGCTGGTAAATGATCGGCTGGGGCATGCTGTGGGTGATGATTGTATTGTGAATGCAGCACGGGTCCTGCAGAGTGTTGAATCTCAAAAAGTTACGGCGTATCGATACGGCGGAGATGAATTTATACTATTATTAGAAAATTATTCGGAACCGGAAAAGCTTCTTGTCCGTGTAAAAGAAAAGTTTGCAAAATACGGGGATAAATAGGAAGTGCCTGTTGCTCTGGCAGCAGGTTATGCATAGTTTGACGAAAATTTGGATCAGGAGATTGCAGATACACAGAGACGTGCAGATGAACAGATGTATCAGGATAAGATGAAAATCAAGAGATCGCAGGAAAAGCGGAATAATGTGGAGAATGGTCACGGATGTTAAAACATGAGTGGCCGTTTTTTTATCTTTTATGATACAATAACAGCATCAAAAAACAGGGAGATCACAATGACAATTGGAATTATAGAAGATGATAGTCTGTTGAATCAGGCATTGGAAATTGCGCTGCAAAATGCAGGATATTACACCATATCTGCACATACAAGAAAAGAAGCGCTTGATTTATTACGGGAAAAGGTGGATGTGTTTCTCATTGACATTGGTCTGCCGGATGGAAATGGAATCGAGTTGTATCAGGAATTACAAATGGAGAAAAGAATTCCGGCAATTTTTTTGACAGCGCGGGATGAAGAAAAAGAAATGCTGCTGGCATTTGATGCTGGTGCGCAGGATTACGTGGTGAAGCCATTTTCCATGAAGGTATTGATGAAGCGGCTGGAAGTGGTATTAAAGAGAAATCCTGAAGAAAGGTATATGGTAGGGGAATTGACGCTGTATCCGGATAGAAAACAGGTTTTTACAGGAAAAACAGAAATCTCTCTGACAGCCAAAGAATATCAGCTCCTGGAATATCTCATGCGGAATCAGGGGCAGGTGCTGACAAAAGAAAATATTCTGGAGACAATCTGGGGTGTGGACGGACAATTTGTAGTGGACAATACAGTCAGTGTCACGATCAATCGGCTGCGCAGGAAAATAGAACCGGATGGAGAACGGCAGGGATATATTCAGAATGTATTCGGACTGGGGTATCGGATTGGAGAGAAAGAGCGATGAGATGGGAAACTGTGGCGCTACTGGTTTTCGGATTTTTATGTGGGATGACGGTGATGTATATTCTGAACAGAAGACAGAGAATACAGGAATTCAATAAAATCGCAGAAATTACAGAAGATATTTTAAATGAAAGAAAGGTGCAGGCATTTTCAACAGGAGAAGAAACGCTGTACTCTAAATTGGAGCATCAGCTGGTGCGTGTGCAGGAAATGCTTCAGGGCAGGAGTGAGGAAGCGGAGAGAAGCAGGGATGAAATACAGAAACTGATCTCACAGATTGCGCATCAGATGCGCACACCGCTGATGAATATGGAAACATATATTGGTTTTCTGGAGGATGGGAAGGAACAGATGTCAGAGGAGTTGTTTTTTCAATCCGTTGACGCATTGAAGAACAGTCAGGGAAAATTAGGGTTTCTTGTGGAGAGTTTTATCCGAATGGCGCGGCTGGAGCAGCATATACTTCAGATAAAAAAAGAAGAGCCGGATCTTTTAAAAACAGTAAGAAATGGATTTGGACAGATACAAAGAAGGGCGGAGGAAAAAGAGATTCAGTTCCAGATTATTCTGCCGGAACAGGTGACTTGTCTGCATGATCCGAACTGGTTGGGAGAGGCGTTTTATAATATACTGGACAATGCAGTAAAATACAGTGAGTACAAAGGACTGATCAAGGTGGATGTCCAACAGAAGGAAAGGTTTGTGAAGATTCAGGTGCGGGATTATGGGATTGGGATTGAACCGGGAGAGGAAAATGCAGTTTTTCAGCGATTTTATCGGGGAAAACGTGTAACGACCCAGGATGGCTTTGGAATCGGGCTGTATCTGGCAAGAGAAATTGTCAGCAGGCATCAGGGCTTTCTTATGATCAGAAGAAAAGAAAAAGGAGTATTGATAGAAATAAATCTTCCTTCCGGATTGTTAGAAGTTTGTTAGATTTTGTATGTATACTAACAGCGAAAAAGGAGGAAGAAAATCATGGAAATGGTAAAAGCGATCGGGCTGAAAAAATATTATGATTACAGACAGCTATGAAGTCCATGCATTGGATGGAGTGACATTTTCGGTGGAAGATGGAGAATTTCTTGCAATTGTGGGAACCTCAGGTAGTGGAAAGACAACACTTTTGAATTTGCTTGGAGGTCTGGATGTTCCGACAGAAGGCGGTGTCTGGATCCGCGGAAAAAGCTTGAAAGATATGGTAGCAGAAGAGCGAACCATATTCCGCAGACGAAATATCGGATTTGTATTTCAGCAGTACAACCTGGTTCCCATGCTCAGTGTGTATGAAAATATTGTACTTCCACTGTGGCTGGATGGAACAGGGATCGACCAGGAACTCTTTGAGGAAATCGTGATGCTGTTGGGAATTCAGAATCAACTGGAGCGGCTGCCCGGAACGCTTTCCGGAGGACAGCAGCAGAGAGTGGCGATCGCCAGGGCATTAATGACAAAACCTGCAGTTGTACTGGCAGATGTAAACTGAACCCCATGTGCTTACTGTACATAGCGTGTACACAGTAGGATTACATGACAATATAGGTACATGATACACAAGTAATGAGAAAAAATGTGTATGGAGTAGGAAGAAGGTATTGATTATAATGGTATCGTAATTTAAGACACTTCAAGAGACATTTCTTAATGAATCTGATATACTGTAAACACTACAGAAAGAAGGATTATTATTATGTCTCGAACAAGAAGAAATTTCTCTGCCAAATTCA
>ENA-OQBV01001199-OQBV01001199.1-human-gut-metagenome-genome-assembly--contig:-NODE-1199-length-13286-cov-2.305570_pt1 | contig 13286 bp, 15 predicted proteins | sample MGYA00242750_ERZ504559 | MGnify/ENA primary metagenome ERZ504559 (study PRJEB26092, sample SAMD00036230) | human gut metagenome | host: Homo sapiens | study: EMG produced TPA metagenomics assembly of...
TACTCCACCGCTGACGGCGTGCAAAAAACAAGATGCCAATTAAAGCGCAGATGTCCCCGGCTGCTGCATGAAACCCCACCGTGTCCGTGCCTTGGATAAAGAAAAGGGCGGTGCGGGAAGCTGCATAAGGGCAGCGTAACGGCTGACAAGGCGCTGTAAAAACTCCTTTAAAAGCCCGCACAAATAGCGCTGCAGGTCCACCTTTGCCGCAGTCACAGGAAAAAAGAGTTCCTCGCTTGTTTCCTTGAAGGAAATGCCATTTTCTTCCGTCATGCGAAGCGTCACGTTCCTTCCCAAGATAGGAAGGGTCTCCCCTTCCCTCAGAGTAAGGGCTCCGTAGCGGGCGCGGCGGCGGCGCATCCTCGCGGCGTGCGTCTCAATCCATTCCTTTTTTTTCCGCTACAAAACGATCAATATATATTTTTGGCGTCCCGTAAGGGGCCCGCACGATGAGCTGACCGTCCCGGTCGATTTCAAGGGCAAGGGTCCTTCGGCGTGAAAAAACAAGTTTTGAAGATACCATAGCCATTCTATTATAACACAATGTCCTTCCTGAAACGGGAAAAAATATTTTAGCAGCGCTGTGACTCCGTCAGGAAAAAAGCTCTGTTCTAGGCGTCAGGAACATGATTCCAAGACCTTTTGGGAGGCAAAAAAGACCCTCCGCCCAACGTAACGGAAGGTTTTGAAAAAAGCTTTTTTTTAGAAGAAGCAAGCCCCACATATCAGTTGGATCAGGTACGGTTCAGCCATCTTCTTCATTTTTTATGGGACGCACTTCAACAACAATTTCCTTCACGCGGTGGGCATCCGTCTTCGTCACCGTTACATGGAGATTCTTTTCGTCAAAGGAAGCCCTTTTTCGGGAATTTCGCCCAGACGCTCAATGACCCATCCGCTGATGGAATTATTTTCCAGGCCATAGACAGCATTATCAAGGTCCAGGTAGCGGAAAAGATCAAAGAGGTTCGCGTTTTGCCCATTGGAATCACAGTTAACAAGATACGTATGTTGGGCAATCTTGCGAAAAGATGAAGTCATGCGGTCATGTTCATCCCAAATCTCACCGACCAATTCTTCAACAATGTCCTCGGTTGTCACAAGGCCGTCAATGGTCCCATAACTATCAACAACAATAGCCATTTCCACCTTGGCCTTCTGCAAGTTTTGAATGACAAGGCCAATTTTTGTCGAAGTATGGACAAAAACCACAGGCTTCAAGATGGTCTTGAGGTCAAAATCGGGATCTTTGAGATAGGACGCGTAAAAATCACGGGCATGGACGGCCCCGATGATTTCACTGTAGTCGTCCTTAAAACGGGAAGACGGGAGAATCCTTTTGTTGAAAAATGGCAAGGCCGCTTGTTCCCTCAGAAATATCGATGGCTTCAATGTCGACACGAGGCGTCATGATCTCCCGAACACGGATATCACTGAATTCAATGGCTGACTTGATGCGCAGGCTGTCCGCTTTCTTGATGAAGCCCCCTGTTTCCACTTCATCAACCATGAGCATGAGTTCCTCTTCCGTAGCAGAACGAGGGGGCATCTTGGAAGCATAGCGTCCCATGGCCTTTTGACGATACGGAACAAAAAGGTAAAGGGAATAAATAGGAGGACGAGGGACGGAAAGGAGCCGCGCCGATTTCATGGCATATTTTTCAGGTTGATCCTTAGCGAGGTCTTTAGGAATGATTTCTCCAAAGATCAGGATGATGACTGTCGTCAGCACCGTAGCAAGGGCAAGGCCTGAAGCTCCCATATAGGCTGTTGAGACGGCAGCAGCCAAGGAGGCCGCAGCAATGTTGACGACATTATTGCCAATCAGGATGGTCGTGAGCGTCCGGTCAAAACTGTCAAGGAGTTTCATCACGATGCTCGCCCGTTTATCACCCGTGCGGGCGATATTCTTGAGCCGCAGTTTGTTGCTTCCGGTCAGCGCGGTTTCCGCCGCTGAAAAAAACGCCGAAAAAAAGATAAAAAGAACAAGGATCAGGGCAAGGATCCCTGATGGGATTTCAAGATTTTCCAAAGTGACACTTCCTTTTAGGATGATGATTCCCCTTATTATAGAAAAAGTGGGAAGCAAGGTCAAATCAGGAGCCTGCCGTCATCAGCCAAAGGCATGGGTCAAAAGACCGTCCTTGAGGGCCTCTACCGTAGCAGCAAGCCCAAGAGGATGAGCAGCGGCAAGCTCCGTTTCCTTTCCGTAGCCGTAGGTTACCCCTACACAGTCGATGCCTATCTTGCGGGCACCTTCAACATCATAGGCCGTATCCCCCACCATGAGGACGCGTTCCTTTGTCTTTTGAAGGCCAAGCCGGTTCAGGACCTCTGCGATGACTGCACTTTTGGTTCGTCGGGAGGCATCGAAGGAAGCACCGCCAATTTCCCGAAAATAAGGCGTAAGGCCAAAATGATCGGTAATGTGACGCACAAAAACTTCCGGTTTGGCCGATGCCGTAGCAAGCAGGAACCCTGCCTCATCAAGCGCCTCCAATAGGTCCGTAATGCCTGGGTACAGTTCATTTTCAAAGATGCCAATTGCAGTGTAGCGTTTCCGGTACAGGGCTGTCGCCTCAAGGGCCATGGCTTCGGTAAACCCAGGAAGGGTCAGGAAAGAATCGACAAGGGGCGGTCCGATGAAATAAAAAAGATCCTTTTTCGCAGGTACCGGCATGCCTAGTTCCCTGAGCGCATATTGGACGCAGCGGATGATTCCCTCCTCCGATTTCGTGAGGGTTCCGTCAAGATCAAAGAATATCACGTCTTTCATAGGTACGTTCCTTTCAAGAAAGGGGCAGGACCCCATCAAAGTGACAGGAAAACGGGGCTGCAGCAGTGCCGCAGTCCCGTCAGCAAAAGCAAAGGTCCTATCTATTTTACCATTTTTTCTCTAAAATGACACTCCATAGAATGCCTTCCCGCAGTTTCTGCTGCCGGCTGTGGCACCTATGCGCTGTCTGGACGGCTTTTTGAGCTTCTCTCAGGTCCTCCTGGTTCGGGACTAACTGAACGCTGGGTTTTAGCTCCTCAAGGCTTTCTTTGAGGGGACCGCGGTCCTTACTTTCCGCAAGGACTGCCGCCGCTCCATCACAAGGAACGAGGGCTTCATGCGGCCGCCTTTTTGACCTTATCCGCAGAGGCCGCTTTACCTTGAGGACAGGACGCTTTTTACGCGCAAGAGGTGTGCATTGGAAAAAACGATAAAAGCGAGGAGATAAAGAAATGAAATGATCCATGCGGCGGCCTCCTTACTCTTCCACTTGGATGATCCGACTCCCTGCAGGGGCTCACCGCCTGCAATCTGCTCCCTCATGGCCGTATCGGCATTGATGTTCTTCATGCGGTAATAGTCCATGACACCCAGGTGTCCTTCACGCAGGGCGGACGCCAGGGCAGCCGGAACTTCAGCCTGGGCTTCGACGACCTTGGCCTTCATTTCCTGCGTATAGGCACGCATTTCCTGTTCCTTGGCCACAGCCATAGCCCTCCGTTCTTCCGCTTTTGCCTGGGCAATGTTCTTATCGGCTTCGGCCTGGTCTGTCATGAGCTGGGCACCAATATTGCGTCCCACATCAACATCGGCAATATCAATGGAAAGGATTTCAAAAGCTGAGCCAGCATCAAGTCCCTTGCTAAGGACCGTGCGGGAAATATGATCCGGGTTTTCGAGGACGTCCGTATGCTCTTCCGAGGAACCTACCGTGGTGACAATGCCTTCTCCGACTCGGGCAATGATGGTCGATTCCCCGGCACCGCCAACAAGGCGGTCAATATTGGCACGAACCGTAACACGGGCCCGAACCTTAAGTTCAATCCCATTTTTGGCTACGGCTGAAATCAACGGGGTTTCAATGACTTTCGGATTGACGCTCATCTGCACGGCTTCCAGGACGTCGCGTCCAGCTAGGTCAATGGCGGCAGCCCGTTCAAAGGTAAGGGGGATGGCAGCCCGTTCCGCTGCAATGAGGGCATCAACAACGCGGTCCACGTCCCCACCGGCAAGATAATGGGCTTCAAGTTGATCCACATTGACATCAAGACCGGCTTTATTGGCCTTCACCAGGGGCAGGACAATCTTTGAGGGCACAACACGGCGCAGCCGCATCCCAACAAGGGTAAAGATTCCCACATTGACCCCGGCGGCAAGAGCGGACACCCAAAGACCAAGGGGCACAAAGTGCAGAAAGAGGACAATGAGGACAAAAAGAATCAGGACAACGAAGGAACTGCTCAATAAAGCAATCATGGGACCTCCTTTTCAACAACGAGCTGCCGTGAACTGACGGCAATGACTTTGACCGGTGTGCCGGCCTCATAGAATTCCCCGCGGGTCATGGCATCATAAGGCTCCCCGTGGATTGCGACGCGTCCGGATGGGCGCAGGGGCGTTTCCGCCGTTCCCGTCTGTCCCACCATCTGGGGTAGGCGTTCAGTGGCTTCATAGCCTTTATCGGCGGTAAAGCGCAGTCCTAAGGTAATGCGGCGGCCAATGCGGCTGTGCGGGCCTTTGTGAAAGAACCAATAGCCTAGGACAAGGGTCAAAAAAAGCAGGGCACCGACAATGAAAAGCGCCTGTCCCCCACCGCCAAGATAGAGAAAGAGAGCGGCCAAGAGGGAGAAAAGACCGGTCACGCCAAAAATCCCAAATCCGGGAATTGCAGCTTCTACCATGAGCAAGACGACGCCGATTAGAAGAAACGTCATAAACATAAGGAATCCCTCCTTTTATCAGAGGCTTTTACCTCTATATTCTACAACATACGGGAAATTCCTTTTTTAAGCAGCAAAAAAGACCTCTGGAATCATCCAAAGGTCTTATTCTCGGGAGTTGGTGGGCGCTAACAGGATCGAACTGCTGACATTCTGCTTGTAAGGCAGACGCTCTCCCAGCTGAGCTAAGCGCCCATCAAAGTTGGTGACCGGAGGGGGAATCGAACCCCCGATACCGCCGTGAAAGGGCGGTGTCTTAACCGCTTGACCATCCGGCCAAAAAAAATGGTGATCCGCCAGAGGATCGAACTCTGGACACCCTGATTAAGAGTCAGGTGCTCTACCAGCTGAGCTAGCGGACCACGTCAGTCACTGAAAAGTGACTACTCGTATATAATACAGCATGAGGTCATTTTATGCAAGTACTTTTTTCTTTTTTGAAAAAAAATTTTACAGGATCTTGCTGGATTCCCTATGGACAAAACGTCCCTTCTCCTCCCCTTCAAAGGAGCCTTTTCAAAAGAAAACAGGGTACCGTCCCCAAAAACGAAACGATACCCTGCTTTATGATTCATTTATTTGTGAGTGCCGCGGCTGCGCAGCTTGATCCACAAGGGACCAGCCAGGAAGGTCGACGTATAGAACCCACTGCTAAAGCCAACAAGCATAGCAAAAGAAAAGTTCCGAATCGTCTCCCCACCAAACAGGAAGATGGCAATGACGGCAAAAAGGGTCGTCGCCGACGTATAGATGGAACGGTTCATCGTCTGCCAGATTGAATTATCCACCATATCCCCCAAGCTTTCGCTGCGGCGGTGAGTATGGAGGTTTTCCCGGATCCGGTCAAAAATAACAATCGTTCCGTTAATGGAGTAGCCAACCACCGTAAGGAGCGCCGCCACAAAGGACGAATCCATTTCAAGCTGCAGAAGGGAGAACCAACTGAGCGTGACCATGACGTCGATGATAAGGGCGATAATGGCGGCAAAGGCAAAGTTATGCTCAAAGCGGATCGTGATGTAGATGATCATGAGCACCCAGCTGAGAGCAACGGCGCCCATAGCCGATTTTACAAGGTCGCGGCCTACCGTGGCCCCGACGTTTTCCACACGCAGGACCTCATTGGGTCCCAGCCGATTAGTCATGTCCGTCATGGTCTCAACGCGCTGGTCATCACTGATGATGCCCGTACGGATGAGGACGGACTGGCTTTCTTCGGTTTGCTGTCCATCCATACTGCCCCAACTGGATGATACTGCTGCCCAGCTTATGGTCTGAAAGGACATCACGGACCTCACTTACGGTTACAGGGTTCTCGAACTTCACATCAATGATGCTGCCGCCCGTGAAATCAATACCGAGATTGAAGCCCCTTGTGAGCATGGACACAACGCCCACCAAAAGGAAGATCAGGGAAATGGAAAAGAAGACCTTCGCTTTTTTCACAATGGAAAAGTGCTTCATTTTTCCACCTCCTTATCTTTTTTCGGAAGGCTGGCTCCATAGAAGAAAGGATTCTTCGTAAATTGGCTGCCAACCAAGGCGTTCAAGATGAACTTCGTAACCGTAATGGCCGTAAACATACTGATGAGGACACCTAAGGCCAACGTCACGGCAAATCCACGGATGGGGCCTGTGCCAAGATAGAACAGCACGGCAGCGGCCATGATGGTCGTCACATTGGAGTCCATAATGGTTACAAAGGCACGGGAAAACCGGCATTTACGGCTGCGCGCAAGGTCTTGCCCGCTTTCAGTTCTTCCTTGAAGCGTTCAAAGATAAGGACGTTGGCATCAACCGCCATCCCAATGGAAAGAATGATCCCCGCGATTCCCGGAAGGGTCAGGGTGGCATTGAGGCCTTTCATGACGGCAAGGACGAGGAGCGTATAAAGAAGCAGCACAACGTCAGCAATGAACCCAGACAGGCGGTAAAAGAGCAGCATGAAGATAAAGACGCCAGCAACCCCAATGGCAAATGCCTTGACGCTCTTATCCTTGGAATCCTGGCCCAAGGTCGGACCGACGGTGCGGTTTTCCACCACTTCGAGCTTGATGGGAAGGGATCCACTGCGGAGCAAGATAGCCAGATGTTCAGCTTCCTGGGCATTTTGGGAACCTGTAATCTGGGCATTTCCGCCCGTAATCGGTTCACTGACACGAGGCGCTGTCAGGACCTTGCCATCCAGCAGGATGGCAATCTGGTTGCCTACATTCTTTGCGGTCAGTTCGGCAAACTTCTTGGCTCCTTCCTCATTGAACTGAAGGGTAACGACAGGACGGCCCGACTGATCGGCACTTGCCTTGGAATCTTTCAGGTCCTTACCAGTCAGGACCGTATTGCCTTCCATGTCCTTGAATTCAAGCATAGCCGTTTTGCCAAGCATGGCAATGGCCTGTTCCGGGTCCTTGACGCCCGGGAGCTCAACAATGATCCGGTCCCGGCCCTGACGCTGGATGACCGGTTCCGTGAGGCCGAGTTCGTTGACACGGCGCTCAATGATGCTGATGGAACGGTTCATGGCATCATCATCAACTTTGGCTTCCGGTGTATCTTCGGCTTGAAGGACAACATGGGTCCCTCCCTGAAGGTCAAGGCCCTGTTTGACAGAAAGCGCCAAAGGCTTGACTAGGAGCGCAAAGCAGATGATAATGGCCAACACTGACACAATCAGCTTGATCCGATTTTTCTGCTGCAAGATAAAGTTCCTCCTTGATGGATTGCAAATTTTTGCGGATGCCTGGCATCCAAGAAAAAAGACAAGGGACCCACAAAAAGGCACAAGGCCCTTTCATGGCTCCGGTTGAGCGCGGTCCCTCCCCTGTTATGAGGCTTATTTACACACCCTAAGTGCTTTTTCCGTCACAAGATAGCGGATTTTGAAGTCATGGGCCTGAGTCGGCAGTTCTGGAAGGACCTGGACCTCATTGGCAACACCCATGGCAACCCCTTTCGTGCAGCGGGGCAGGAAACGATCATAGAATCCTTTGCCCTTTCCCAAGCGGTCGCCGTGTTCCGTAAAGGCCGCACCAGGAACAAGGATAAGGTCAATATCCTCAGGGCTGATGACCTCGACCGGCTCCTGCGGAGTACGGATGCCATACATATCCTTTGCCAGTTTCTTTAAGGTTACAAGGCGAACAGCCTGCATATGGCCATCAAGGTCCAAGATCTGGGGGACACAGACTGTCTTTCCCATATTAAGGGCTGTCTGCATCGCCTGGTCGACGGAAACTTCCTTTCCTGCCATGGCAAGATACCCCATAATGACCTTTCCTTCTAGAAATAAGCGGCTCACAGAAATGTGGCTGTTGATTTCTTTATTGAACTTATTCAGTTCGCGCTGATTGAGCCTGGCGCGTCTTTCTTCGACTTCCTTACGGACTGTGCGCTTATCCATCTTATTTGGAAGCCTCGGAAGCAGCCGTTTCCTTCGCCTCTTCAGCAGCGTCTGCTTTGGGTTCTTCTACTTTTTCTTCTGCTTTTGCTTCTGATTTTTCTTCTTTTGCAGCCTTCTGCAGTTCCGTAGTGATAACGGTCCCGACAGCAGCGCGGCGAATCCAGATTTCAACGTCTTCCGCGACCTTGATGCGGATGCGATCATCCTTGATCTTGGCAATTTCGCCAAAGATGCCGCCAATGGTGACAATCCGCGTGCCCACTTTCAGGGAATCGAGCATATTGGCGCGCTTTTTCTGATCACGCTTCTGCGGGCGGTAGATCATGAAATAGAAAATCACACCCATAAGGATAAAAGGCCAAGCCATTTGTACAACGTTTTCCATCTTTTACTTACCTCCTACTGGTTCTTTGGTATTGGTCTAAGAACGCCGCCCTAAATTCAGGGAACGTATCATTAGCAATGGCACTGCGCATGTCCTCTGCAAATTTTAACAGAAAACGCAGATTATGTATAGATAAAAGGCGCATGGCAAGAAGTTCTTCCGATTTAAAAAGGTGCCGGATGTAGGCTCTTGAGAAGTGACGGCAGGTATAGCAGTCACAGCCTTCTTCAATAGGTCGGAAGTCCTCCCTGAATTCAAGATTTTTGAGGACGAGCCGCCCCGACCGGACCATAGCCGTTCCATTGCGCGCGACCCGCGTCGGATAGACACAGTCAAACATATCGACGCCTAGGTTCACCCCTTCCACGAGGCAGTCCGGCGTGCCAACGCCCATCAAATAACGGGCCTTGTTTTTCGGCAGGTACTGTGTCGTCTTGCCCAAGATGTCATACATCAGCTCGTGGGGCTCGCCGACACTGAGACCGCCAATAGCCATGCCGGCAAAGTCAAGTTCTGACAAGGCTTCGGCACTGTACTTGCGCAGTTCTGGGTACATACCGCCTTGAACGATGCCAAACAGGCCTTGGTCATCCCGCGTCTTTGCGGCAAGACAGCGCTTTGCCCAGCGTGTCGTTCGCTCCGTCGACTTTTTGGCATAGTCAAAATCAGCCGGATAAGGAATACATTCATCAAAGGCCATGATGATGTCGGCCCCGATGTCTTCCTGGGCCTTCATGGCCACTTCCGGACTCAGGAATTGCTTGGATCCATCAATATGGGAACGGAAGGTCACCCCGTCTTCCGTAATCTTACGGATGGCACCAAGGCTAAAGACCTGGAAGCCGCCGCTGTCCGTCAGCATGCCTCGTTCATAGTTCATGAAGTGGTGGATGCCGCCGGCCTTACGGATAAGCTCCGTCCCAGGCCGCAGGAACAGGTGGTAGGTATTGGACAGGATGACTTGGCTTTTCATGTCGTAAAGTTCTTCCGGCGTAAGCGTCTTGACTGTTGCCTGGGTCCCAACGGGCATGAACATCGGGGTATCAAAGGTACCGTGAGGCGTATGAAGCTTGCCCAAGCGGGCACCGCTCCGGGGATCTTCCTTGATGAGTTCGAAGTAAACAGCGTGCATAAAGACTCCTTTATCAATCTTTGATGAACATGGCGTCGCCAAAACTGAAGAAACGATATTTTTCCTTCACCGCTTCCCCATAGGCATGAAGGATGTTCTCCCGACTCGAAAGAGCCGAAACCAGCATGATGAGCGTACTCTGGGGAAGGTGGAAATTGGTGACAAGGGCATTGACGAAATGGAACTTAAAGCCCGGATAGATAAAAATCTTGGTCCAGTTGCCGCCGGGCACCATGGTGCCGCTTGCTCCCGCCGATTCCAAGGTGCGGACACTCGTCGTGCCGACGGCAATGATGCGCCGGCCCTCTTTCTTGGCCCGGTTCAAGGCAGGCGGCTGCTTCAGGGGAAACCGTATAGAACTGCACTATGGCATTTCAATGGTCCTCAATGCGTTCCATCACTGACAGGGCGGAATGTTCCAAGGCCAACATTCAAGGTCACAAAAACTTCTTCAACGCCCATCTCCTTGATTTTTTGCATCAATCCTTAGTAAAGTGAAGGCCCGCCGTCGGCGCCGCGGCGCTTCCAAGCTCCCGGTTATACACGGTCTGGTAGCGTTCCTTATCCTTGAGTTTTTCATGGATATATGGCGGCAGCGGTGTTTCTCCCAAGCGGTCCAGGATTTCCTCAAAAACACCGTCAAAGCGAAAACGGGCAACACGGCCCCCAAAATCCGTTTTTTCAAGGATGGTGCAGGAAAGTTCATCACTGAAGATGATTTCTGCCCCTTCCTGGAGTTTTTTCCCTGGTTTCACAAGGACTTCCCAATCCGTATTGTTTTTTCGCGTAAGCAAAAAGACTTCAACATGGGCGCCTGTCGTCTTTGTCCCGTGCAGACGCGCCGGCATAACGCGGGTATCATTGAAGACAAGGACATCACCCGGTCTTAGATATTCAGGAAGGTTATAAAAATGACGGTGTTCCAATGCACCTGTCTTTTTATCCATGACAAGCAGACGCGAAGCATCCCTTGGTTCAATCGGTGTTTGCGCAATGAGCTCCTTGGGCAGATCATAATCAAAATCAGTAACTTCCATATTAACTCCTTCATGGCTCGGCCCTGGGCCTCCCCGTTTGTTTGATTCATCAATCAGGCAGAAAATAGTTCCGTCCAGCCCCCATTGTATCAGGAATGGGCTGGACGGTCAAAAATGATAGGCAAAAAGAAGACGCTTTTTTGCGTTGGTTCATCCATGGCCGTAAGGCTCAGTAACGTTCTTCAAGGGAAATGCCCCGATAATAGTGCCGGAGAATGGTCTTATAATAATCCTTTTTCCGACGGGCACTCTTTTCAAGGGCCATACCGCGGGCGCCCCACTGGCTGAGTCCCACACCGTGTCCCCAACCGCCGCCGACAAAAAAGACCTTTTCGTCCTTGACCCCGGCAAATAAGCGCAGGTCCCCAACCTTTGTTCCCATGCCTTGGCGAGTCTTCTTGTCGATGGGGATCTTCTTGCGGCCCACTTCATAACCATAGGCATTCTTGATGGACACATCGATGGAGTCAGGTTCATCCGTTCCGATGGTTACCTCAAAAAGAGTGCTGTTAAGGCCCAATAAAGATCTCACCTGGCTGCCCGTGAGGGTTACGTCACGGCGGCTGCCCTTGAAGGTCATCCGTTTGACCCGGCCGCTGGTACCGCGATCACTGGACCACTTCATGGGCGCTTTTCCCAGTGGCAGGAGACGGATGCCCTGCAGCTTGCCAATGTCATAGCCGCCCTGTTTCAGCGTCCGTTCGAGCTGAGCCTCCGTAAAGCTCTTGGTCCAGCTGTAGTTGGGAGAATCCTTGTCATCATCCTTGACGGCCTGAAGATAAGGGATATCCTTTCCCCAGACATTTACGGCCGCTTCTGTATAACCGCCGCTCGTACTGTGGAAAAAGGCTTGGATGGGCTCCCCGTCATAAACAGCCGTCACGCCGCGCGTTGCCTTGACGAGTTTTGTCGTATTGGGATGCTCAGCTTCGATACCGCCATAGACCTGTCCTTGGTCCGTCGCCTTGATATCAAACCCTTCATACTGGGGATGATCCAAATGGTAGAGAGCAAAGCTGCGGGCAGCAACGGCCTGGGCCTTGATGGCTTCATCAGGCCACAAAGGAATGACTTCCTTAGCCACCACCCCATAAAGATATTCCTCCACGGGAAGCGTGTTGACAATGGTAAGGCGCTTTTTTTCACGGGTCATGACCGCCGTCAAGGCCCCGCGGTATTTCTTCCGGTTCACAAGGACGGGCTGACTGGCATTTTGGGCCACAAAAGAAAGATTGCCGCCAGAAAGCTTTTTCTTATCGGCATAAAAACGTCCGCCCTTGACGGAGATGAAATGCCGCCCTGGTGACAGGGTGACCTTCTTTCCCCGTCCATCAATGACCGTTATTTTTCCAGCAGAACTCAGTTCTGCCGAATACTGGTCCACGACCAGGCCAACCCGGATCTTAGGACCTAGGGAAGCGGCCGAGGCACTTAGGGAAAAAAGCAGCATAACGGCAAGGAAAAAAGCTGTCAGGATCTTTTTCATCTTCATCGCCCCGCGTCCTTAGCCATGATTTCGGGAATGTTTTTCTTCCGCTTGCGAATCTCATAGCGATCCCGTTCGCTAAAGATGCAGCCACAATACGGCTGACGGTAAAGATCAAGGTCGAGACTGATTTCAACGCCTTCTTCATACCCCGTACGAAAATCTTCATAATAGAAGGGAATCTCAAACCGCGCAGCCGCTTCTTCGGCGGTTCTGCGGATGAGGTCATGCTTTTGGTAAGGGCTTACGAGAAGGGTCGTGGAAAACGCATCGAAGCCATGTTCCTTGGCGTAGCGGGCGGCCATTTCAAGACGCACGCGATAGCAGTAAGCACAGCGCACAGTCGGTTCACTGAGCATGCCCCGAAGCGTATCTTCCAGAGGATAGCTCTTATCCGCTACGAGGGGATAATGACGGGCCTCACAAAATTCGCGAAGCGTATTGAGGCGCCGCTTGAATTCTTTGTAAGGGTGGATATTGGGATTGAAGTAATACATCGTAAAGGTATGCCCTTCAGCCGTCAGTTCCTTTGTTGGATAGCAGGAACAGGGACCGCAGCAGGCATGAAGCAGGATATTCATGGTCATCTTCCTTCCGGATAGGCAATTCCAAGATAACGATATGCCGCCGCTGTTGCCTGACGGCCTTTAGGGGTCCGCTGGAGCATGCCCAGCTGCATGAGGTAAGGCTCGTAGACATCTTCTAACGTCTCTGATTCCTCATTTAACGAAGCAGCCAGGGTATCGACACCGACAGGACGGCCGCCAAATCCTTGACAGCTTCGTAAGCAGGCGCCGGTCACTGCGGTCAAGGCCCAAGTCGTCGATTTCAAGTCGCTCCATGGTCTTCCTGCAGATTTCCTTGGTAATCGTGTCCGCCCCGGCCACTTCGGCAAAATCCCGGACCCGTTTCAGGAGGCGATTGGCTACACGGGGCGTACCCCTGCTGCGCCGTCCGATTTCATAAGCTCCTTCATGATCAATCTTGACGTTCAGGATTTCCGCTGCCCGTTCCACAATGATCTGGAGTTCCTCGGCCGTGTAAAATTCCAGATGGCAGATGACACCAAAGCGGTCCCGCAGCGGAGCTGCCACGCTTCCCATACGCGTTGTCGCCCCAATGAGAGTAAA
>ENA-OQBV01001200-OQBV01001200.1-human-gut-metagenome-genome-assembly--contig:-NODE-1200-length-13281-cov-3.546526_pt1 | contig 13281 bp, 4 predicted proteins | sample MGYA00242750_ERZ504559 | MGnify/ENA primary metagenome ERZ504559 (study PRJEB26092, sample SAMD00036230) | human gut metagenome | host: Homo sapiens | study: EMG produced TPA metagenomics assembly of...
AAAGCTTCTGCTGCCTCAATACAATCGTTAAACAGCTGCCATACAAGCACGTTTTCATATACGTTTCCTGCTGTATATGGACCATGTTCCGGTGAATATGCCGGAACTGTTACATAACGATTTTGTTCCATCTGCATCTGTTACTTCATTTTAAGATAGACATGTAGAATTTTGCTTCTTCTTCCATCATTGGGAAAATCTCAGACTCTACTTTTTCCACATCGCCTGAATACTCATACGCTTCATATACATTCTGCAAAATCCACGGAACTGCTGCCGGAGACCATCCCCAGCTAAATGCCCATCCCGGACAAGTCCATCCAAATGGTGTGTTCTGTGTATTTGCCATGAAGCCATTCTGTTTACCATCTGAATTATCAATTCCGAAATATGTAGATGCAGTGATACGTCCTGGTTCACGCAATCCTTCCACGTAGTCAATCAACGGTTCTGCACACTCTGCCATATTTGTCACATAAGTCGGCCAATAGTTCATCTGAAGATTTACATTCATATGATAGTCACTTCCCCATGCGACCGGACTATTCGCTGCACCTGTACAATCCAGCCATACTCCCTGCAAGTTTGCCGGCAGTTTATCCCCTTCTCTTGAAGAAGAAATCTGCAGATAACGTCCATACTGGAAAATCATTGTCTCCAAATAAGCTTTTTCTTCTGTACTTGCATTTCCATCTTTATATGCTTTGATCAATTCATCAATTGTCTTATCTGACGCCTCCTGACCAAAATCAATTTTTACTCTGTCATAGATGTTTTTATAATCAGCCTGAGCATTTTCTTTTACTTGATCATACCCTTGTTTTGTTGCATCATCCATCACTTTTTTAACTTCATCTGCAAGTTGCTGATCTGTCTGGCCAGTACGGTATTCCGGATGTACCATCTCATAATCTGTGTCCGCTGTGACATAGATATATACTTCTGTCGCATCACTGACAAGAAGTGTTCCTTCTTTTCCTTCTACCGGAGTGACCTCACCGTCTTTTGTTACAACTTTCAACCGCCCATTTAATTTCAAATCATTGTCTTTCATCTTACCTGCAACAATAATCGAATCGTCCTCTGTTGTATATGTAACTTCTTTTCCAAGAGATTTGTCGCCCGGCTGATCTACAGGGAAACTTACCTCAAATTCCAATGGACGCATCTCGCCTTCAGAGCCTTTGATTTCCTCCGCTGTCAGTTTCATCGCAATCACATTGTCCGGATAACTTGCAAAATACTCACGATAGTAATGTGTATTATCTCTGTCATAAGACACTGTCGCAAGCGCTGTATCGATGTCCAATGCTCTCTCGTAGTTTGTTGTCTCTGTATGTTCCTCTTTATCAGGATCCTCTTCCTTCATTGTAGTTACAATACCGTCAAAAGAGACTTTATTGCCTTTTACACCCTTAATAGTAAGTGTGTGCTCACCTTTTGTCAGCCCTGCCACATTCACAAGACTTGCTCTTGAAAAAGCAGATGCGTGTGTGTTTACCTCTGTCCACTCCTTCGCATCGTCTACTTTGTATTGGAACTTGCCCAATCCGCTGCTCTTTGCTCCAAAGAGTTCAAATCCTGTTCCTGTAAACTTACATGTAAGAGTTGCTCCTTCTGCATTGGCAGCATCTACATATACTTCGTCTTTTCCAAACCAGGAATCTGCATCATTTTCGTTATTTGCCGCACGATCCCAGCGCGCCCAGCTTCCTTCAAATTTTACTTTTTCGCTTTCTACTGTCGGGTTCCAGTCAATTGTCTCCCCTTCTAATACTTTCAAATAATCAAAAGATGTTTTCGCTCTGCCTGCATCATCTCTTATTGATTCAAATGTTAGTGTATGTGTTCCCTGCTCCAAACCTGAAATTTCAAACAAAACAACTCCTGTCTGTTTCGTAGCGGAATACATACTTCCGGTAACCTCTTTGCCATCTACCGTCGCTTTGAAATTCCCCATCTCATTGTATTTTACACCGATCATCTGAATTCCGGTTCCCTCAAACGATACAGTGAATTTTCCCGGGTCGTTTGTATAATGTTCTGAACCGCCTTCCCAATCAGGCTGTGGATATGAATGCCACATAGATTCATATTTGATCTCATCGCTTGTATCACTGATGATCTTTTCTTCTTCCTGAGGTTCTTCTCTGTCAAAATCCAGATAAATATCGCCCCATCCCTGATAAGCGCCATATTCTCTTGAACTTGTACCAACTAACTTTTCGCACATGCTGGATGCATTACTGTCCCCAGTCAAAAATGCATTCTGCACGGATTTCACATAATCAGACATTGACTGCCCATTCACTGTGCTGATATTTCCGCCTGTATAAGGTTGTGTCTCAGAAGGTCCGCCATTCCACAATGTCTTCTGATTGAATGTCAGGTGCTCTTTTTCTACTTCACCATATATGTTCGCTCCCATATAAGAGTTTCCGATTGGAAGAGATAACTGCTGCCACCAGTCTGTATCACTTCCTGGTTTTGTAAAATTACCTGAAGATCCTGTCAATTTTCCTTTTGACAATGGCTCGTCAAAACGAATCTTCATTGGATCCTGATCAGGCTTTGTGGATGCCGCCTGTGCAACAGTCGCATCAGGAAAATTTACTCCGGAAACTGCAAGCATTGCTGCCATCGTCCCATCCAAGCACTTTTTTGACACATGTCTTCCCATGTTTTTTCCATTTTCATCATGCTTTTCTCACTTTCCGCATTCCTAAAAATAATGCTTTTTATATAATTTTCTTTTTCCTTTCTATTATAGCCACTTCATATGTCAAATACAACAATTTTCTTCCCAAAAATATGCTTTATTGTTATATTTTGACATTTTTCTCTCACAACCAAACATTGTTCTGCACAAAAAAAGAGAGTGGAAATCTGTTTTTTTATTCAGATTCCATCTCTTTTTTTTGCTCTTGTTTTATTCAGCCTTTATGCTCTGCGTCTCTTTCTCAACACAGCAACTGCCACTGCAAAAATTGCAGTAATTCCTACAATTGACCAAACAGCCGCATTCACGTTATCGCCAGTTACCGGTTTCTTGTTATCACCTTTATTATCCGTATTATCTTTGTCCGGATTTTCTGGCTGTGTACTATTGCTAACTTTTTTCAACTGTTCCGTTGCATCTTTGATTGCCAGGACAGCATCTTTTACATCCTTCTCAGTTGCTTTTTCATTGTCAAGTACTGCTTTTGCCTGATCCATAGCTGCTTGATATACCTTCCAACTGTCAGCTGTATAGTTTGCCCCTTTGTAGTATTCCAGACATTCGTTATAGTATTTTTCCAATGCGGATTTATCTACTTTGTCAGGTGTAACTGGAAGTTTCGGAATTGCTCGTTCTTCTCTCACTTCACAGCCCTCACGTTCACATGTCCGGACTTCCAAGCCTTCCTCAGTTTCAGTTGGCTCTTTTTCTACTGTCCACTCTGTGAAATCGTGTCCTAAAGCTTTCACTTCAGTTCCTTTTTCCACTACGGTATCACAAACTTTACATACCTCATCACCAGTATAACCATCTTTTGTACATGTAGCTTCTTTGGCATTGCGTGTTTCTGCATCATGACCTTTTGCTTCTATAACTGTTCCTGCCTTCACAATCACTTCACAGTCTTTACATACTGTATCACCTGTGTAACCAGCCTCTGTACATGTGGCATCTGTTTGATTCCGAACCTCTGTGTTCTTATGCTCACAATCTGGTTTTTCTTCTCCGCCTACAGTCACTTCGTAGTAGTCAAAGCATACTTTCGGACTTGTAACACCGGCGTCTTTTGCATCCTGTGCCAGACCATCTACGGTCACTTTGACAGTATGTTTTCCATCTGTCAAATCTAATTTTTCAAATACCTTCTGTTGTGGCTCACTTCCTGCTACTGTCGTGAAAGTAGATACTTTTCCAGCTTCCTGACCGTCAATTTCAATCTTAAGCTGCGCTCCTCCTGTATTTCCGGATTTTTCTAATTTCATCACATACAAGCCAATGCCTGTTCCGTTAAATTCAAATGAGAATCTTGCACCATCTGTTGTAGTCTCAGTCTCTGTGCCATTGTAATGTTTTCCGTCATCCCATGGACTCCAGTGAGAATCATATGTAATGCTCTTATCACGGTCATCATATTTTACAGTTGTCGCTTCTTTTGTGATTGTGATTGTCTTTGTCGCCGTCAATTTTTCATTTTCTTTGTCTGTTGCTGTCACAACGACTGTTCCTGCCTTCACTGCTGTCAGAAGACCATTTGCATCGATTGTTGCAACCTCTTCTTTATCTACAGACCAGTCCACTCCTGCACCTGCTGCACCTTCTGGTGTATACACTGCTTCCAGCTGTAATGTCTTCGATGCATTCATATTCAAAGAGTCAGCACCTGTAATTTGTAATCCTGTTGCTTCCACCGCCGCATCAAATTCAAATGCATCCAGAGAAATCTTACCCTGTTTTACAACTAATTTTACTTTGTGAATCCCTTTGTCCAAACCAGTTACTTCAGTAAGTACTTGCTGTCTCTGGCATGTACTAGAGGTTGTGCTCACATCCTTTTTCTTCAACTCTCCATCTACATATAAATCAAATGTCCGGCAGTCTGTATTTTTCATACCGATCACACGAACTCCTGTTCCATAGAAATAAAGTTCTGCTGTATCGCCTACTGTATTAGAGTATTTCTCTGTTTTTTCATACTGACCTTCCTGTGGTCCCCAGTTGCCCCAGCCGGAAGAATACTCGATTCTGCTGTCACGATCATCAATCTTATTGGTTACAGCCAACTGCTCTGGTGTGATTTTCGAAGTCTTCTCTCCTTCTTTTCCTTCTACCACTGCTGCTACTTTATAAGTTGTTCCTTCTGCGAAATCTTCTGCTTTGTATTCTGTCCCTTCCACTTCGCCGACCTTATTGTATGTTGTTCCGTCTGTTGATGCATATACAACATATTTTTCTGCGTTTGCCACTGCATCAAATGTCACGATTGCTGTGTTATCTTTATAAATCGCAGATGCATTTGCCGGAGCTTTTACCGGTCTTTCCGGAATCTCAGTCATTGTGTAAGTCTCGCCCTTTGTCGTATTGAATTTAATACGGTCTTCACTTACTTTTTCAACTGTTACTTCTGCACCTTTACTGTCTACAATTTTCGCCTTCGCGATGCCAGGATATCCAATCTCACATTCTCCACCATTTTTAGAAAGAATTTCAGCTTTTGTCAGGCTTGTCTTTGCCCAATCCATATCCACTTCAAAATTGCCACGTGCAATCAGTCCATCTACACTTCCATCTGCCCATACATCCGGAATTGCCGGAAGAAGATTGAGATATCCCATATTGCTCTGCAGCAGCATCTCAGACACACCTGATGTGTATCCGAAGTTACCATCAATCTGGAATGGTGCATGTGTATCCCAAAGGTTTGGATAAATTCCACCTTTGAACAGGTTCTGGATCAATTCATGTGCTTTATTGCCTTCTCCAAGTCTTGCCCATGTATTGATGCGCTGTCCCATCCCCCAGCCTGTACTGTTGTCTGTACGATAGTCCATCGAAACTTTTGCTGCCTGCAGCCATTCTTCTTTCTGTGCAATCAAATCTCCCGGGAAGAGTCCTAACATATGTGATAAATGTCTGTGTCCTGCCGGATCAGCTCCTTGTGGCTTCATACTATCCAACGTTGTCTCTTCATACCATTCTTTAATCTGTCCGTCGTCACCGATTTCAATTGGTCCTTTTAATTTTGACTGATTCTCTTTCCATTTTGCTGCAAGCTCTGTATCTTGTCCAAGTACCTCAGCCGCTTTTGCAGCATCTTCATACAACTGCCAAATCAATGTATGCTCATATGTATTACCTGCAGTATATGGTCCGTGTTCCGGTGAGTAAGATGGAGAAGATACTAATTTGCCATCTTTATCTTCTGTCAAAATCTGATTATAGAATGTAGCTTCTTCTTTTAGCATTGGGTAAATATTTTCTTCCATAAATTCAGTATCGCCTGTGAACTCATAGTATTCCCAACAGTTTTGAAGAATCCATGGCACTGCCGCCGGAGACCATCCCCAGCTAAATGCCCATCCCGGACAAGTCCATCCAAATGGTGTATTCTGTGTATGAGCCATGAAACCATTTGCCTCGCCGTCTTTGCTCTCTACACCGGCATAGACTTTCGCAGTCACACGTCCAGGCTCTCTTAAAGAATCCACATAGTCAATCAATGGCAATGCACATTCTGAAAGATTTGTAGAATATGTAGGCCAGTAGTTCATCTGAAGGTTTACATTCATATGATAGTCTGAGCTCCATGGTGGATTTGTCAGACTATTCCATACTCCCTGTAGATTGGATGGAAGCTGTGAATCTTCTCTTGAAGAGGCAATTGTCAAATATCTGCCGTACTGGAATAACATATTCTCCAACTGGCGTTTTTCCGACTCGCTGGCACTTCCGTCCTTGTATGTCTTCAATAAGTCATCTGTTGTCTTTTCAGACACTGTCTGTCCAATATTTAAAGATACGCGGTTGAACAGTTCCTGATAATCTTCTAAATGTGTTGCTTTTACTTCTTTGTATCCCTTTTCTACTGCTTTATCCACAGTTTCTTTTACACGTTTTGCTAACGCTTCATCCGTCTCACCTGTGCGGTAATAGTAATCTTCTGTCTTGTCTTCATTATAAAATGCATTCTTGTAATCCGTAGCTGCTGACAAATACACAGTAACTGCACTTGCATCTTTTACCGTCAATTTGTCCCCTGAACCTGTCACAGAACCATTATCCGCTTTCACCGTCAGATAAGATGCATATTTCATCTGATTGTCTGTCAGTGCTCCGCATAATTTTAATGTATCATTTCCTTCCGCCACGGTCTTTCCGCCTTGCTTTGAAGGAAAACGTACATCCAAATTCAATTTTTCTGAGCCTTTTGCTTCCAAACGTGCAACTAAGACATCATCGTCATGGCTCATAAAAAATTCTCTTGTGTACTGTGTACCGTCTTCTTTGAACGAAACAGTCGAGATTGCTGTCTTAAGATCCAGATCTCTCTGATATTCTGTCGCATTTTTCTCTGTGATATCTTTGTAATCAAAATAAATATCGCCCCACGGCTGATAAGCGCCGTATCCGTTACTTATTCCAACCAGCAGATTATTACATGCCGCAGTCGCTTCAGAAGTTTTTCCTTCCGCAAATAATTTCTGGATATTTTTCAGTGACGCTCCGTCCTGCCCTTTTTCTGTTGAGTTTCCACCCATATAGTCTTTTCGGCTTTCACTCGGACCGCCTGTCCAAAGTGTCTTCTCATTGAATGTCAAATGTTCACTTGCAATTTCTCCGTAGACATTCGCTCCCATATCACCATTACCAATCGGCAATGTATGTGCTGCCATCTGTTTTTTTCGTCTGTATCATACCCAGAACCGGCACCAAGAATATTCGTGCCTTGTGATGTTGGCTCATCGTACCAAAGCCTTAATTCATTCCCTTTTTCTTCTGCATGCACATTTGCCTGTGGAAATGATATTCCAGATGTTGCCATCACTGCTGCAAAACGCACCTGCCACTACACGTTTTAAATGTTTTCTTTTCATAATTTCCCTTTCCTTTTTATATTTTACTAATATTTCTTTCTATCCTCCTTTTCTTTTAAACATTTCGCACATATACATTCTTACTATACCATATTCCTCATTCTTTTTGCATATATTTTCCCATTTTTTATATGTAAACTTGCAAAAAGGCACAAACCCAAAATGGATTTGTGCCTTTTTAGTAAGCTTATCTCTTATCTTGTTTCTCTTTTTCTTCTTATTACAACTACTACCGCGCCGACTGCCAATAACATTACAACTGCTGTCATTCCCCATGTTGTCATATCTCCAGTTGTCACATTGCCATTTCCACCATTATTTCCTTCTCCGTTAGGCGTTGTTGGTGTTGGCGGTGTTGTCGGCTCTTTGCCTGCATCTTCCAGCTCTTTGTTCAGAATACCTGTAATCTCAACTAATACTTTCAATGCATTGTCAACTTCGTCCTGTGTTGCATTTTCATTCTCAAGTACTGCTTTCACATCAGCAAGTACTGTCTGATATTTCTGCCAGTTTTCTTTTGAATGATTTGTCTCTTTGTAGTAAGCAAGACAGTCTTTGTAGAATTTCTCTAATTTTGATTTATCTGCAGATGGCTCTACTGGTTTTTCCACCTCTTTTAATGCATTTATCGCTGCATTTAATTCGCTTGTCGCTTCGTCAATCTCATCTTGTGTCTTAGCATTCGCCAAAACGTCTTTCGCTTTACTTAAAGCTGCCTTAAATGCATCTTTTTCCACACCGTCTTTGTACTTATCCAAGTCTAATGCTTCTGCTTTGTCAATCGCCTTTTGCAGATCCTCTTTATCCAGTATCACTTCGTCTTTTGTTACTGTCACTGTACATGACGCCAGTTTCCCGATCGCATTTTTAATCGTGATAGTCGCTGTTCCGGCTTTCAAACCTGTTACGACTCCATTCTGATTTACCTTTACAACTTCTTTATCAGAAGAACTCCATACGATTCCTGTCAAAATGGTGTCCTCATTGTGTTTAGCTTCCAATCTGACTTTTTCACCGACTTTTATTGTAACATCATCTAATGTCGCCGAATCTGCAACCTTCTGTATGCGAAGCGGAACTACTTCTGCGATTGCCGCAAAGTTTCCTTTTCCTTCTTCTACATAAATCTTAATTGTTTTTACATTCGCTACACTTTCAAACAGAGATGTAATCCACTGTCCGCCTGCTCTCTGCGCATTATCAACAGAAATTGTATCGCTGGAAGCAACTTTCTCTCCTGCTGCATCAAAGGCTTCATAGTGATATTTGTAAACAATACCATTATTCGTTCCCGGTCTCTGCTGGAATTTGAATCCTCCAATTGACATTTCTTTTCCAAGATCGACTGTGAGAATTGCAGGATTTTCTTTGCTCACAGTAAATCCACTCCACTGTGAATGCCAGTATGTGGAAGAGTCACCGTCTGTTGCTGCTGATGCAACACCGCTTCCTGCCGGTTCTCCGGAGGATTGTTCTGTGTTTGCAGAAGATGTGATTCCATCAAATTCCTCTCTTGGAATCTCTGTCGCTACACCGTCTGTAACCGTGATCTCAAATGTAATCTTCTCATCTTTTGAAAGCGTCGCTGTCAAAGTTGCTGTTCCTGCTGCAAGTGCTTTTACAACTCCTGCTTCTTTGTCCACTACTGCAACTTTATCATTGCTTGTTTCCCATGTAATCTGATCTAGATTATTTCCATAAATTTTTGCAGTTTCACCTTTGTAAAGCTCTGTAGATTCCAATGTCACAGATGTTGCATCTTTCTCCTCTGTGATCACAAGATTGTCGAGAACGAAGTCTCTTTGTCCCATGCTTCCTGTTCCGGCTTTGCTTCCGTTTTCGTACAGACCAATCCATGTCTGTCCGCTTCCCGAACCAACTACCTGCATTTTTACATGTTTTGTCTCATCTTCACCACGTGCCTGAGCCAGATACTCATCATCTGAAGGAGTGGTGTAAGTTGTTCCATCACCAACTACCATCGCATACGCTTTATCCGGTCCTGACTGGTAGTCAAACTCTACTGTATACACTTTACCAGGTTCAAAACGGAAGTTTTGAGGAATTGTCTGATAAATAATTCCTGTATTTCCATCGTGATGCTTTAATGACCAGTTTCCATCGATAACATCATCGATGACTCTTCCATTCCATCCAGCCTGTGTATATGGTGCGTTCAGCTGCGATAAATGTGTAGCCGGGTCAGAAATACCCTGTGCAGAGCTTAACACAAATGGATACAAGCCCTGTACTACTGTCTCGAAATCTTGTTTGAACACACCATCTTCCTGGAAGTTATTCAAAGATTTCTCAACGATACGGATATCGTCCATATAAGTAGAACCATCGCCGTAGCCTCTTGAAAGTGTTAGCTGTGCAGTCTCACTCTCTGCTGTAAATGAAACCTGCATACGCTGCATCTTGCTTCCGTTTTTCTGGTCACTCTTTACGTAGTTATTGAGAATCGAACGCTCTGTATAATTAGAAACTTTCTTTTCTCCTGCATTCACTTCAATAGAAGCTTTTGCATCACTATTGTTTTCCACATAAACTTCTGCTACGTAGTCTGTTCCTTTTGTCAAACCTTTGATTGTAGTTGTCACTGACACACCGTCAAGAGGACTGTTGAATGCAAGTCTTTGATCTCCTGTATCTGCTTTTTCTACTACAACTGCATCATCGTTGATATCGCCAGACCATTCATCTGCAGATAGTTTTTCCCCTGCGGCATATCCGTTGAATCCCGGATCTGTCACATAGTCATACTCACCAAAGTCATTTGCAAGTTCTTTTACGCCTGCCGCATCACCTTTTACCAACACATAGGCTGTAGCAGCTTTTGCATCTAATGTCACTGAATTTCCAGACACAGCAACACTTGTCTCGTTGATACGACCCTGATCAGAAAGTTCATACATCACAACATTCGCAAGACCTTCCCATCCATCTGGAAGTTCCCATGTTGTCTGTCCACCGTCCAAATTCCAGTAATACAGTTTTTCACTGCCATCCTGATTATCTGTCCATGGAAGCAGATATGTGACATCATCTAATACTTTCTTTCCATTTAATGTAATTGTACGCTCAATGTTATCATCGCTGCGCTGTTCTTCGTTTCTTGTGACAACAACTTCATCACCGCTGTCATTTCTCAATGTGATTTGTTTTTCATGGTTTCCAACCGGAGACTCTCCCTCTTCATAATTCTCCCAATCTGTCACATAGTAGTGCTGTAAGAATTTTGTAGGTAAGTTCTGATTGAATGTCTGAAGAATGTAGTTGTCATAATCTTTGTCTCCACCCCATCCTTCAAATCCGTACAGACGGTATCCTCCAAGTAACGGATTGTCTGCTGTTCCACCGAACTGTGGATAGTTCAATACCTGAGAATCTCTCTGGTCATTTCTGATGAAACGGATAATATCACTGTTATATCCTTTTGATGTTGCCCCGCCATATGCGGCATCTGTAGACCAGTGCTGCCATGTAGAGTCATATTCACCCTCCGCACTGAACTCTGTAGAGAATCTCCATCCCAAAGAATTGATCTCATCCGCAATCTGTCTTGTCTCCCATGCATCCTGATACCATACGTCAAGATAAATGAAATCCATATTGTCTTCACGGGATTCTGCATCTTTTTTGATTTCTTCTTTTGTAGCGTTTACTTCACCCAAAGAATTTTCAACTGCATCCGGCCATTTTCTGCTATAGAAATCCGTTCCGTTGATTCTGTCATACAGCTGTACAAAACGTTTCCATCTTGCCTGACTTGACAAATCCCAAAGTTTGTCGATAACCTGTGACTGGTCAAGCCATCCCCATCCGTTTGAAAATGGTTTCTGAAGCATCTCTTCATTGAAAGATGCCGCTTCCGGATAAGCTTCCTGTGCATTGACGTGAATACCAATCTCTGTGTTATAGTCATGTGCAATCTTAATCAATTCCTGGAAATCTTCTACTCCTCCTTCTCTTTCTGCAATATCAGCATACTCAGAGTTTGCAGAGTCATGTCCTTCGTTACCGTATCCTTTGAGCATAACCGCCTGTGGAAGACCATCTGTTGCAAGATACACTTTTTTAATGTTGTCTGCTGTTGTATGGTATGGATTTGATGCCATACTTGCAAAGTTCATAACAATACGATAGTTTACTAAATCTTTGATATTTTCAGAACCGTATGGAATGTTCATAATATCACGGAATGCAAGCGCACCGTCATTCCAGTCGATTGTCTCATCGCCATTTGCATCTGCTGCGATTGCCACTTTTGTACATGGAAGTTCACTCACCGGATAATCATCATACTTTGAAGCATTCTTCTGTCCGTTTGCATCTCCCAACTCGTAGTACCATGCAGCACTTGTGAGACTCATTGTATCCGCCCCATTATTGCGAATGACACGTTTGTCTCCTTCCACCTCGGAATTGCTGTAAAGACCTGCGCTTAATTTCCCATTTGTCAGGAATCCATACAGGTATCCGTCTGTCTCAGATGGTACAAATCCATCTTCAAAATCAATAAATACATCTCCGGAAGATGTTGTTGTTGTCGAAGCCTTTGCTCCTGCGAAATTGGCTCCTGTCTCCACTGCATCCACAGTCAGAAGGTTCAATCCAGGAACATCGATTGTTGCAATATCTGCACCAACCTTCTGCATTTTTCTAATTTGTTACTTCCCATGTCAGTCCATTTCTTTTACACTGACTTTGACATCCATATCCAGATTGATGTCATCTTTCTCCACATGCATTGCATATGTTCTTGAGTCTGCTTTTGTCTCTGTCACTTCCACTTCCGGTTTTATAGCGACACCATTGATTGCAACTTCATCAAGTTCTGTTTCATTTCCGCGGAAATATGTATCTGTAATCTCCTGTCCATTCGCAAGCATCTGGTATCTTGCCACAACCGGAAATTCTTTTCCGATATATACTTTCATTTCATCAGATGAAATAGAATCGTATTTTGACAAATCCAATGGAGCTTTTAATTCCAGTGTTATATCTTTGACATTATCTTTTTTATCTTCAATTGTCACTTCACCTGAGAATGCCTGATATCCCGGTTTGGAAACAGCCATAGTATAGGTCCCAAGTTCCAACGCATCAAACTGATATTTACCATTTCCATCTGTTTTTGCAGACTTGTTTCCAACGCGAACTGTCGCATCTGCCAATCCGCCTTCTCCTTTTTCCGTAACTGTACCTGTAAGCGGCACAAGTTTTGAATATGTCTTTTTAAACGACTGTCCGTCACGGTCTGCACAAAATACCCAGTCATCTTCCATACAGTTATCTTTTCCGTACATCACATCCGCAAAAGAAATCGTTGTTGCACTGTTTGTTTTCACACCGAAACGGCCTTTACCTGCATTCTCCTCACTGAAATCGATCAATGCCTGATTTGTCACACGCGAAGTTACTCCGTTTACTGTCACAGACAATGTCTCTCTGTTCAATGAGATAGACATCTGAAGTTCTTCCCCTTCAACCGGATCCGGAAGTCCTGAGATTTTCGGATAAGATCCACTTCCATTCAAGTTATACTGATAGTACCAGCCACTGCTCGTATCATGACCTACATATCAACCAGTTATTGTCATTCACATAAGTATAAAATACACCCCAGTTATTGCTTGGCTTCACAGCAAAGAGAAAGTTCTCCTGACTCTTCCATCTTCTTGTCAT
>ENA-OQBV01001201-OQBV01001201.1-human-gut-metagenome-genome-assembly--contig:-NODE-1201-length-13276-cov-1.919842_pt1 | contig 13276 bp, 12 predicted proteins | sample MGYA00242750_ERZ504559 | MGnify/ENA primary metagenome ERZ504559 (study PRJEB26092, sample SAMD00036230) | human gut metagenome | host: Homo sapiens | study: EMG produced TPA metagenomics assembly of...
ATGAGCCGCGGGGATCTGCGCGCCGCGCTGCAGAAGCTGGTCTCACGCGGGATGCTCGAAGTGGTCGACGTGCCGAGGAAACGACGTGAAGCGGCGGAAATAGCCGAGGCGACCGGTCTTTTCGGAAAGCGTGGCGAGGCACAGGATGCAGACGCGAACGGAATGACGAAGAAAAAACGCGAGCCGCGGAATATTCGTCTCGAGCTGCTGCCGGCGTCGGATGCGGTGCTGCAGGATATCGCGGCCGCGGAGCGTGACTACGAGCAGGCGAAGTTCCGGGGATTTACCGAGGACGAGCTCCGGCAGTATACAGCGCTCGAGCGGCGTGTGCAGGAGAACGAAAAGCAGATACTGCAGAAGTGAGGATGGGCAGACGAACACCATCAGCGATGCCTGGCGATGAGTCAGCGAGGGGCAGAATGCGTTGCGGCGAGGCACAACGCATGCGCGGAGTGATGATGTGGAGGGCCGAAACATGGGCACAAGCGAGTAGGAGGCGGTGACTAGCCGCCGTCCTCTCACACCACCGTGCGTACCGTTCGGTACACGGCGGTTTCAACAGTTGACGTGCATAGACTGATAAGCTGTGGCAAGATCATAAAAGGCCCAGTTTGTAGACCTAAAACAGAATACCGTTCCTTACATAGCAGTCATGCGCTTCGGTGCCTGGCTGCTAATTTTTTTGCGAAAGGAGCAGTATCGAATGAAGCATTGTATTAGCGGAAAAGCCCTCGGTTGCCATGAGTCTCTCGAAAGTGATCGGGGCAGATCAGCGCGGGGACGGTTATATGGAGGGCAATGGCTACCTTGTCAGTTGGTGTGTGGGGCATCTGGTGGAACTTTCCCAGCCGGAAGCCTATGATGAAAAGTATGCAAAGTGGAAGTATGATGATCTTCCGATTTTGCCGGAACATTGGCAGTATCAGGTGTCCGCCAGCACGAAAAAGCAGTTCGGAATCCTGAAAAAGCTCATGCAGCGGAAAGATGTGGAGAGTCTGATCTGTGCAACCGATGCAGGGCGTGAGGGCGAACTGATTTTCCGACTGGTTTACCATCAGTGCGGCTGCAAAAAGCCGGTGGAACGGCTTTGGATTTCATCAATGGAGGACAGTGCTATCCGGGAAGGCTTTCAGAAGCTCAGACCGGGAACAGAATATGATGCCTTATATGAGGCGGCTTTATGCCGGGAGCGAGCCGACTGGATTGTCGGAATCAACGCCACCCGGCTTTTTTTCATGTCTGTATGGGCAGACCCTGAATGTGGGGCGCGTGATGACACCAACGCTTGCGATGGTGGTTATGCGAGATGCAGCAATCCGGGCGTTCAAGCCGGAGCCGTTCTACTCGGCAGAATTAAAATTTCGGGATTTTCAAGCGGGCGGTGAGCGAATGAAAGAAAAAGCAGAAGCAGAAAAACTGGTGGCAGAGTGTTGCCAGGCAGGAAGTGCCATCATTACCAAGGTAGAGCAGAAAGAAAAATCAGAGAAGCCCCCGGCCTTGTTTGATCTGACATCGCTTCAGAGAGAAGCAAATCGGCAGCTGGGATTCACTGCCCAGCAGACCCTGGATTACACACAGGCTCTGTACGAGAAGAAACTCGTGACCTATCCCCGTACCGACAGCCGGTATCTGACGGATGATATGGCACCGCTGGTGCCGGAACTTGTTTCTGTGATCCAGCAGAGCTTTCAGATTCAGGCGGATGTACCGGCACCGGTGAATGCAGCGCAGGTCATCAATTCTAAGAAAGTCACCGATCACCATGCCATTATCCCTACAAAAACAGCGGCGGGTTATGACATTTCCTCGCTTCCCAGTGGAGAACAAGCGATTCTTACTCTGCTGGCGGTGCGGCTGATTTGTGCGGTCGGAACACCCTGCCACTATGCAGAAACCATAGTAGAAGCGGAGTGTGCCGGTCAGAAGTTCCGCACGAAAGGCAAAACAGTCACGGATATGGGCTGGAGGCAATATGCAGGAAAGCCGGTTGAAGATGCTGAGAAGAATGCGGAGGCAGGTGATCTTCCGGAGCTTTCGGAAGGCATGACATTGGAACTTGCCGGTGTCGATCTGAAAGAAGGCAAGACCAGCCCACCCAAGAGGTTTACCGAAGATCTTCTGCTTTCAGCGATGGAAAGTGCCAGCTCGGATGAATTTCCGGCTGGTGTAGAGCGAAAAGGCATCGGCACACCAGCTACACGCGCTGCCATCATCGAAAAACTGGTACAGAAAGGCTTTATCGAGCGCAGGGGCGATAAGAAACGAAATACCTTTGTTCTACGGACAAGGGAAATGCGCTGGTGACGGTGGTGCCGGAACAGATTCAGTCTCCATCCATGACGGCAGACTGGGAGGTAAAACTGCTGAAATAGACACGGCGAGTATGACAGCGATGCCTTTATGGGAGAAATCAGCAGCATGGTCAGCGGACTTGTAAAAACCTACGAGGCTGTGAAAGGTGCCAATGTCCTGATGCAGCCGGAATGCAAAGTCATTGGTTCCTGCCCCGCCTGCGGCAGTGATGTTTGTGAAACGGCAAATGGATGGTTTTGCAGGGATAAGAACTGTAAATTTGCACTCTGGAAGGAAAACAGGTTCTTTCAGACACTGGGAAAGCAGATGACAGAGGAACTGGCAAAGCAACTGGTAAATCAGGGAAAAGCACGGCTTACCCACTGCTATTCCAAAGAAGTCTGGACGTTACTATGACACAACCGTTCATGTAGAGACTGGCGAGGACGGTGCAGCAGCATTTAAGCTGGAGTTTGGAGGTAAAAAAATGAGCATGAAAATGATGAATGCAGCTTATTTGGTGGATAATGCTGCGCTGCTTTCCTTGCAGGAAAAGCAGGACGGCGTGGAATTCCATTGCTTTGATATGGACAGCAAGGTGCAGACCACCGAGGGACACATTGGCTGGGATGTGTTGGATAAACAGCCGTCTTCTACGCTGGAAGAAAGCGCAAGGGTGGTAGCACTTCAGAAGATTTCCCAGCTTGACGGTCTTGCCGTTGCGCCGGTAGCTCCGGAGATGCTGGAGCAGGTACGCGGCGGCAGAAAGGTTCTCTGGCAGATGAAAAAGGCTGATCCTGAGCTGGAGAATGCAAAAAATATCCGGTTTATCACCAGCAACTACGAGGATCGGTTCAAAATTCCGGATGGCAGTGCAGTGGAGATCGAGTATCCGAACCGGAAGTTCTCAGCTCGCTGCGAATATATGGACGAATATCATTTGCGCCTGGGGTATGATGTTTTGCACATCTGTCAGCTGGCAGAAATGCTGGAACGCGGCGGTGGTACATGCCGCCCGGAGCCGCTGATTACGGAAGAACGCAGTGCATGGGATTTGGGAGGCAAGGGCTTTCTTGCCATTCAGACCTGTGAGGACGGTTACGACTATACCTTATATCATAAGGACTTTACGGAAATTGACGGTGGACAGATCGACAACCCGGAAATCAGCATGAATGCAGCCAGAGACCAGATTCTTTCGGATTATGGGTTCGGTGGCCGCACCATGACGCGGATTGACTATGATGAACTTTGTGATCGTGCAGAGGAAGCGGAAATCAGCAGACGGGAATCTGTGCTGGGTAAACTCTCGGATTTGTCTTCCAGAACGGATACGCCGGTGAAAGCTGCCAAGGCGAAGGAGGCAGAGCGATGAAATACAAGCTTACGAAGGCAGAGCAGGAAACCGTCATCAATTTTGATAATGAACTGGATACCGCCAGCATTTATACCCATGACAGCCGCCTGATTAAGAAGCTTCGGGAACTGCGAAAACAGTATCCGGAGCAGTTTATTTTGGAGCACCGGGAGCATGGGTCGGTCACTTATACGATTCCGAAACGCTGCGTCGGTATCCGACCGCCTTATAGTGAAAAGCGGCGGGAACAGCAGCGGCAGGAAGCAAAGGAAAACGGCCTGCCGTTTATGGAGAAGGGAGAAATGAACGATGGCAAGAATTGAAAAATGGGATGAAGTGCATGGAACGCAGGTACCGGACGAAAGAATGATGGCATTTCTCGACAGTACTACCGACCAGTATGCGATTTTGCAGCTTCGCCGCAGCGAGGATACGGTATATGAACGCTTTTCGTCTATGCGCGAACTGGAACGGATGGGGCTGGAACCGGATATTGACCATTATGAGGTGGTTTATACGGCTCCGCTTCTTCCCTACAAGGATCAGAATACGATGTTAGAGGAACTGTATGCGAAATTCAATGTTTCCCGCCCTGATGATTTTACTGGTCATAGTCTTTCTGTGTCTGACATCGTGGCTTTACGGCAGAATGGTGTTGTAAGCTGTCACTATGTGGATTCCATCGGCTTCCAGGAACTGCCCGGATTTTTTGAAACCGGAGAACTACCTGAAAGCCGCAGAAATGGCGATGGAGGACGATTACGGCATGATTGACGGCGTAATCAATAACGGAAAGAAGGAAGAACCGGTGGAGAAAGCATCGGTTCTGGATCAGCTGAAGGAAAAGCAGGAGGCTGTGCCGCCTGCGCCGCCTCGCAGGTGCTGCGAAGAAAAGGAGTTATAAATGCGTTTTACGGATGACGAATGGATGCTCATGATGCTTTACAGCCCTGGCACACGGACAGGGCTGATCGAAGAGCTTCAAAAGATGCAAAAAAGTCTGACGGGCAGAGACAGAAACCTGCGCAGGTGGACGGCCTCGCTGCTTGCAAAACTGGCAGAGATGACGGATGCAGAATATGAGGCACTGGATTTGTATCCGGACGAATAAAGGAGAGGAGGAAAAAGACAGATGATGACGAAAACGGCTTATTATATGCAGATGGCGCAGGAAGCTGCGGCACAGATCACTGGCAGCAAAGAGCAGTGGACAGCGTTTCTGACCACATCCGCACGGCTTTATAAGTATCCTTTTGCGGAGCAGCTGATGATCTATAAGCAGAGACCAGAAGCGACGGCCTGTGCAGAGTACGATCTCTGGAATGATCGGATGAACCGCTATGTGAAGCGTGGCTCCAAGGGCATTGCTCTTTTGGACATGCGCGGCGAGCAGCCGAAACTGCGGTATGTATTTGATGTGGCAGATACCGGAGAACGGAAGAATTCCCGACCGGTACAGCTCTGGAAAATGAATGCGGAGCATGAGCAGCCAATCATTCGCGCACTGGATGCAGCATTTGATGTTTCTGCCGGTGCTGGGTCTCTGGAAAATCATATCATGGAAGCGGCAGAACGCCTTGCAAGGGATTACTGGGAGGAAAACCGCAGGCAGATCAGTGACATCGTTGCAGATTCCTATCTGGAAGGATATGATGAACTCAACATCGGAGCTTCCTTTAAGAGAGCTGCCGCTGTCAGCATCGCATATTCCGTCTTTACCCGGACGGTGGGCAATGCAGATGACTATTTTGAGCACGAGGATTTTCTGGACATCTTTGATTTTAATACGCAGGCTGCCGCCAATGTGCTGGGAACTGCGGTCAGCGAAATGTCCAGCCAGATCTTCCGGGAAATTGAACGCACGATCCGAACCTATGAAAGAGATAAGCAGGCAGAAAGGAGCCAAAACTATGATGGAGCTGAATTACACGAAGAACGGCGATTACCTGATTCCGGACATCCAGTTGTCGGTGCAGGAACAGAAGCCCCTGGGCAAGTACGGGAGGATGCGCAGAGCGTTTCTGCAGGAGAACAACACGCTGCTGTACAATCACCTGATCCTGACCGAGAAGCTGTACCCGCACCTGTGGGAGATTCAGGAGACCGCGACCGCACGGATGGAGCAGATGATGGCGGATCTTCTGAAAGCGAATCCGGCACCGGACAAGAAATTGAACCAGATGGCCTGGGTGCAGCACATGAACATGCTGAAAGCGCAGGCAGAGGAAATTATTCTGACGGAACTTATCAACAGTTAAATTTTATGAGCCTGTTTCAGTCCGAAGCAGAGCAGATTCAGAAAATTGATGCGGCGGCAGAAAATGCAGCCAGAGAAGCGGAGAGCGAAAAGCCCTCCGCTTTTGTCATTTCTGAGGATGAAATCGACCGGATGCTACGGACAGGCTCCAATTTTGAAGGCGGGAAAATCCGTATTTATGCGCTGTATCAGCAGCAAGGGGACGCAAAAGAACGAGCTGCATTTCTGAAAGCGGAATACGGTATCGGTGGTCACAGCTATACCTTTATGGATGGCAGTCGCGGTTTTGCGGATTATGACGGAAAAGGTATTCTGCTTCGCAATTACGGCCATGACCGGGAGGCGCGCCTCACATGGTCGGCGGTGGATAAGCGGTTAGACCGGCTTGTGGAAAATGGTCAATATCTTACCGCGCTGGAAATGGAAGAGTATCGAAAGCTGGAGCAGGAATATGGTGCACCGCTTCCTATGCCGACTGCCGCCCATGTATTTCCGCCAACGCCACCGGAACGCTATGATACCGGAAATGAGCATGTGGACAATATGCTGAATACGGCTGCGGATGTATATGCCCGGAGTGAACTGGCGGCACCACAGCGGTTTACCGTGATGGAGACAGACGATGGCTATGCGGTTTGGGATGATATTCAGGACGGCATTCATGTGGAACCGGATGGTGTTAGCGAAGAGTTTACCAGCGAATGGGAGGCAGAGACTTACCGCCAGCAACTGATTGAAAAAAGTTCAGGAACGAGAAGCAAAAGACTGGCTCTATGTTGAACAGAGCAAGCAGAATTTGCAGCAGGACATTCCATTTTCGGATGTGGAATCCGAAGAAGCACCGGAATCGGCTCACGCAGAGACAGATCCTCTGGTACTGGAAATGCAGGAACACGCCAGCGAACTTTCCAGAGAGTCTGGCTATGCACCGGATGAACGGTTTGTGGTCACAATGACCGGCGAGAACTTTCCGGATTCTAAAGATGCGTTTGCCATCTGGGATTATGTCAAAGAAGAGTATTACGGATATTCGGACGGAAAAGTGCAGACATTTGCCGATTATGTGAGTGCATCAGAGGCGTTGCAGGAGATTCGCGGCAGGAACATGGAGGCTGAAAAAGAGCCTGCAACTGTGCAGCCAGAACCCGCAGCTCCGGTGCAGCCGGATTATCGCGTTGGAGATACGCTGTATCTGGACGGAAAGGCATTTACGATTGAAAAAGTCGGGCTTTTCGATGTGGAACTTCGGGACCCGGATTCCGTGTATCCGATCTTCCGCTCGGAAAGCAAGGAAAATCTGGCAAGAATTTTGGGGCATGAGGAAAATGTTCACCTGCACAATCTGGTGGTTGATCTGAATTCTGGAAAAAGAAGAAGCGTTCCGGGCAGGGCATGAAGCAAAACATGCGGAGAACTACCGCATCAACAGCTTTCACCTCGGCGAAGGCAGTCCTAAGCAGAAATTCCGTGCCAACATGGATGCCATCTACACGCTGAAAGCCTTAGAAAATCAGCATAGGGATGCGACACCGGAAGAACAGGAAACGCTGGCCAATTATGTCGGCTGGGGTGGGCTGGCAGATGCCTTTGACGCAGAGAAAACTGCCTGGACAGGCGAATATAAGGAGCTGAAAGCAGCTCTTACGGAAGAAGAATATGCCGCAGCCAGGGCTTCGACTCTGAATGCGCATTACACCAGCCCTACCGTGATCCGTGCAATCTATGAAGCATTGGACGGCATAGGATTTGAAAAAGGCAACATTCTGGAACCGTCGATGGGTGTCGGCAACTTTTTTGGTATGCTGTCGGATTCCATGCTAGGAAGCAGAATGTATGGTGTGGAACTGGATTCCATTACCGGGCGCATTGCGCAGAAGCTGTATCCGCAGGCAGAAATCAAGGTGGCAGGTTTTGAGACCACCGACCGGCGTGATTTTTATGATCTGGCTGTGGGCAATGTGCCCTTTGGCAACTACCGTGTCAGTGATAAGCCCTATGATAAACTCGGTTTTTCTATCCACAACTATTTCTTTGCCAAGGCTTTGGATCAGGTTCGTCCCGGTGGCATCGTGGCCTTTGTTACCAGCCGCTATACGATGGATTCCAAGAATCCGGACGCGCGAAAGTATCTGGCGCAGCGGGCAGAACTGCTGGGAGCCATCCGACTTCCCAATAACGCATTCCGTGCCAATGCCGGTACGGATGTGGTTTCGGATATCATTTTCCTGCAAAAGAGAGACCATCCCATTGATATCGAACCGGATTGGGTGCATCTGGGGCTGACTTCGGAGGGCATTACCCTTAACAGCTACTTTGTTGACCACCCGGAAATGGTGCTGGGTGAGATTACAACGGAAAGTACCCAGTACGGCAAGGAAGAATGTACGGTCATTCCGATTCCAGGTGCGGATCTGGGAGACCAGCTGCATGAGGCGGTGCAGCACATCGGCGGTCATTATGAAGCACAGGAGCTGGCACCGGAGGAGGAGTTGTCCTTGCAGGGCGAAACTATTCCGGCAGACCCCAATGTCAAGAACTTCTCCTATGCCGTAGTGGATGGGGATGTCTACTTCCGTGAGAACAGCATCATGCGGAAGGCTGACCTTTCTGCGACAGCCACCGGCAGGATCAAAGGCATGGTGGAGCTTCGCACCATTGTGCAGGAACTGATCGACTATCAGTTGAACGATTACCAGGAGGAAGCGATTGCCCAGAAACAGCGGGAACTGAATGTAGCCTATGACCGATTCGCCGATCAGTATGGGCTTATCAATTCCCGTGCAAATGCACAGGCTTTTTCGGAAGATTCGTCTTATTATCTGCTCTCTGGAAAATGTGGATGAAAACGGCAGGCTGGAATCCAAGGCGGATATGTTCACCAAACGGACGATTCGACCGGAACGGGCTGTTACCAGCGTGGATACTCCGGCTGAAGCTCTGGCAATCTCCATTGGAGAGCGCGGCAGAGTGGATTTGCCCTATATGTCGGAGCTTTTAGGTACACCAGGGGAATATGAAAAAATCCAGCAGGAACTGCATGGTGTCATTTTCAAAGACCCGATGTCGCAGGACAACGAGGAAAACGGCTGGGTGACGGCTGATGAATATTTGTCCGGCAATGTCCGGGAAAAGCTCCGCGTGGCAGAACTGGCTGCGGCTTCTGACCCTGCCTTTGCAGTGAACACAGAATATTTGAAGAAAGCACAGCCGAAAGACCTGGATGCCTCAGAGATGATCCGTATTCCCTCGTGTGCCTTTGGTGCCACATGGGTAAGTAGGGATTATATCCAGCAGTTCATGGAAGAAACCTTTGAACCGCCGTTTTATCTGCGCCGGAACATCGAGGTGAAATTCTCTCCCATGACGGCGGAATGGCAGATCACCGGTAAGAGTACACCGAGCCGGAATGATGTCCATGCCTATATGACCTACGGCACCAGCCGAGCCAATGCCTATCGGATTCTGGAGGATACGCTGAATCTGCGGGATATTCGTATCTATGATACCGTGGAGGACGCGGACGCAAACAGGAGCGGGTTCTGAACAAAAAGGAGACCACTCTCGCCCAGCAGAAACAGCAGGCCATTAAGGATGCATTCCAGAACTGGGTGTGGAAAGATCCGTATCGCCGTGCGGAACTTGTGGAAAAGTATAACGAACTGTTCAACAGTACTCGTCCCCGTTAGTACGATGGTTCCCATATCCGCTTTGGCGGCATGAATCCGGAAATCCGGCTGCGGGAACACCAGCAGAATGCCATCGCTCATGTGCTGTACAGCGGCAATACGCTGCTGGCCCACGAAGTGGGTGCCGGCAAGACCTTCGAGATGGCAGCTTCCGCTATGGAGGCAAAACGGCTGGGACTGTGCCAGAAATCCATGTTTGTCGTTCCAAATCATCTGACCCTTCAGTGGGCAAACGAGTTCCTGCGCCTGTATCCGAGTGCGAAACTGCTGGTGGCAAGCAAAAAGGACTTTGAAACCGCCCGCAGAAAGAAGTTCTGCGCACGAATTGCAACTGGTGATTACGATGCGGTCATCATCGGCCATTCCCAGTTTGAGAAAATCCCGGTGTCCGTAGAACGCCAGGAGCGGATTTTGACTGCCCAGATTGATGAAATCGAAAACGCCATTGCTGAGATGAAATCCCAGAATGGCGAGCGTTTCTCCATCAAACAGATGGAAAAGACCCGGGAAGGATTGGAGGCGAGATTGGAAAAACTCCGGGCAACCGACCGAAAGGACGATGTGATTACCTTTGAGCAGCTGGGCGTAGACCGGCTGTTCGTAGACGAGGCACACGCATTTAAGAACTTGTTCCTCTACACAAAAATGCGCAATGTCGCAGGCTTGTCCACTTCGGAAGCGCAGAAATCTTCGGATATGTTTATGAAGTGCCAGTATATGGACGAGTTGACAGGCGGGCGCGGCATCATCTTTGCGACCGGCACGCCGGTCAGCAACAGTATGACGGAGCTGTACACAATGATGCGGTATCTCCAGTACGGCACGTTGCAGCAGAAAGGGCTGACCCATTTCGACAGCTGGGCTTCTACCTTTGGTGAGACCACAACGGCTATCGATCTGGCACCGGAAGGAACCGGATACCGGGCAAGAACGAGATTTGCAAAGTTCTTCAACCAGCCGGAGCTGATGAACATGTTCAAGGAAGTGGCGGATATCAAGACCTCCGATCAGCTGCATCTGCCGGTGCCGGAAGCAAAGTTTGAAACCGTAGTAGTGCAGCCTTCGGAGCATCAGCAGGCGATGGTGGCGGAGCTTTCAGAACGGGCGGCGGCTGTGCATTCCGGTGTGGTAGCCCCATCGGTCGATAACATGCTGAAAATCACATCGGATGGCAGAAAGCTGGGGCTGGATCAGCGGCTGATGAATCCGCTTCTGCCGGATGACCCTAACAGTAAGCTCAATGCCTGTGTGCGAAATGTGCTTCGGATTTATGAGGACGGACAGTCGGATAAGCTGACCCAGCTGCTGTTCTGCGACCTCAGCACACCGAAAAATGATGGAACCTTCAATGTCTATGAGGATATCCGCGCTAAACTTATCCAGTCCGGTGTGCCGGAGGAAGAAATCGCATTTATCCATGATGCTGATACCGAGGCAAAAAAGAAAGATTTGTTTGCCAAAGTCCGTACCGGACAGGTTCGGGTGTTGTTAGGTTCGACACAGAAGATGGGCGCAGGCACGAACGTGCAGGACAGGCTCTTCGCCATCCACGACCTCGACTGTCCATGGAAGCCCGCCGAACTCGAACAACGCCAGGGACGTGTCCGCAGGCAGGGCAACATGTTCGACAAAGCGCAGGACTACCGGTACGTCACCGTCGGCACGTTCGACAGCTACATGTTCCAGACGGTCGAGCGCAAGGCCCGGTTCATCAGCCAGATCATGAGCTCCGGCTCGCCGTCACGCGAAGCGTCCGACGTGGACTCCACGGTGCTCAGCCTCGCCGACATGAAGGCCATCGCCACCGGAGACCCGAACATCGTCAAACGCATGGAGCTCGAGAACCAGCTCACGCAGATGAAACTGCTCAAACGCGCCCACGCGGACCAGCAAAGGTCGATCCGTTTCAAGATCGACATGCAACTGCAGCCGACCGTGGACAACCTCGAAAGACTCCACGGGGAAGCGGTGGACGACGAGCCGAAATTCCACAAGGCCGTCGAGATCCGCGACCAGCATCTCGCCCAGGGCGTATGCGGGCTTGATCTCGGCGACGGTCCGATCACGGACCGCAAGCAGGCCATCCACGACCTCGTCGGCATCGCGCACCGGCTCGACCACGGGCAGACGATGGAAGTCGGCGAATACTGCGGGCTGACCGTCATGGTCGCGTCGAAGAACATGGCCGTCAAAGGCATCAACGCGTTCCGCCCGTTCGTCGGATTGAAAGGAGAGCATGAGCATTGGGCCGGCACCAGCGTGCCCGACATCAACAACAGCGCCGACAACGTCATCAGACAACTCGACCGGATCATCGCCAACAACACCGACACGGCGCAAGGCCTCCGCGTCAGACTCGACAATGCGAAAGCCAATCTGGAAAGCGCGTGGAACGCGTTGAACACGCCATGGGAAGGCCAGCAGGAGTACGACGACCTCACCGACCAGATAGCCAAAATGAACCTGGAAATCAAGAACAGCCAGGACATGGCGCCGGCCGGAGAGGACGAACAGGACACGCAGGCCGACCTCGCCGAAGCCTCATACCACTCCGACGGGCCAGCCGAAGCCCAAGCCACAAGCGTGACCGTGGAATTCGACCCATCCGAACCGTCCGCCTTCCCCACGGCAGCGGAGACGACCGACGTTCCAATGCCCGACCCATGCATCGACCCATCCGATGATGTGTCCGCCGGACCGGGAATCGGCATGTGACGTAGGCATTCGAATAAGAGGACGACGGGCCGGAACGGGAGCCAATCCCGATCCGGCCCGTTCCGATATCGGCAGGACCACACGTGAACCGGCTGGAACGAAAAAGAGGAAGGATCGGCCCCAATGTCCGAAACCGAAGAGCTGAAAACACGGATCGAAACCATCAGAGCATTGTCCGGCCAATTGCGGGAACGGAACCGGACGGTGAAGAGCCTGGAAGAGGAAATGACGGCGACCGCGCCGGAACATGCATGGTCCTTCGGAAAGAAGCATCACTACAACCTTTTGAAAGCCGAACTCGAAGACGAACGCCGGCTGGCGTTAGAGGACAAATACCGGCTGGGGAGCCTCTCCAAAGACCTGTTCGAAGACTTCAACATCGTCGCCGACAAGGCCACCTCCACCAACTCCCTGGAATCCATGCTCGACCTGATCGAACAATCCCTGGACACCGACCCGGAATACAGGGAGAGCGTCAGCCACCAAGCCGGAATAACCGATGGGACGTCGTACATGCGTCTTGTTCCGCAGGACAATCCTGAAGGGATGCTGCCACCGACCCCATGGGGCAGGAAGGCCGCCGAAGAGGCATATCGGCAGGATCAGGTCCAACAGTTCGACCCGCAGCTGAAACTGCTGCGCACACTCGCCACGGGAAGCTTCAAGGACTATGACACCCCGGAAACGAACGACTATCTCGCCCTGATGGATTTCAACGAGGGAGACCGGGTGACCATGGGGCCGGGACTGTCCACGACCGTCACCACCCCGCATTGGCTCGGAGCGGGTGGAATCCTCCTCATCATCGAAGGCGCCTCAAAGGGAGTGCCGATGGTCGGCAGCAGGGGAGGCGTGCGCAACGAGAGCGAGGTCTTCATCCCGGACGTGCTGCACTGCACCGTCATGGAGAAAACAACGGACGGCGAATACCTAGGCAAGAAATTCGAACGGATCTACCGGCTCAGCGTC